>Ga0209515_10000353_pt1 | contig 86409 bp, 67 predicted proteins | sample Subgroupgradi54m_FD_187454 | JGI IMG/M metagenome (GOLD analysis project Ga0209515, IMG submission 187454) | Subsurface groundwater microbial communities from S. Glens Falls, New York, USA - GMW60B uncontaminated upgradient, 5.4 m (SPAdes)... ...
CCCCAGCCACTCCCTGCGCGTCTTCGGCATACGCCAGCTTCAACACTTCCGGCGCTGCATCATAGGCGTTCGTGGCGCAGTCCACAATCGCCGCCCGCGCCGGGAAGGTTCGGCGAGGCTTGCTGCTGCGCGCGCGGCGGAATTTGCTAGAATCGCGGCGGCTTCGGGGGTGCAGGGGACTTGTCCAAGCTTCTCACCATGCGCGAGGCTCTGAGCCGGCTGGTGCGCGACGGCGATACCGTGGTGATGGAGGGGTTCACGCACCTGATCCCGTTCGCCGCCGGCCACGAGCTGATCCGCCAGGGCCGCAAAGGACTTACGCTGGTCCGTTTGACGCCCGACCTCATCTTCGACCAGATGATTGCCGCCGGGTGCGCCCGCAAACTGATCTTCAGTTGGGCCGGCAATCCCGGTGTCGGGCCGCTGCACGCCTTTCGCCGCGCGGTCGAGCAAGGCCTCCCCGCGCCGCTCGAGCTCGAAGAGTATTCGCACTTCGGCCTGGCGCTGCGCCTGCAAGCCGGTGCCGCGGGCGTGCCATTCCTGCCCACGCGGAACTATGCTGGCTCGGACCTTCCCCGGGTCAACCCCAACATCCGCCGCGTCCCGTGCCCGCATACCGGCGAAGAGTTGTGGTCTGTCCCGGCGCTCACGCCGGATGTCGCCATCCTGCACGCGCAGCGCGCCGACGAGGACGGCAACACGCAGGTTTGGGGCCTGGTGGGCGTGCACAAGGAGGCGGCCTTTGCCGCTCGCCGCGTGGTGGTAGTGGTCGAACAAGTCGTCGCGCAGGATGTGATCCGCGGCGACCCGAACCGCACCTTGATCCCCGGCTTCCGCGTGGATGCCGTGGTGGTCGAGCCCTTTGGCGCGCACCCCTCCTACGTCCAGGGCTATTACGACCGCGACAACGATTTCTATGCCGCGTGGGAAGAGGTCTCCCGCGACGCCGAGCGCCTGGCGTGCTATTTGGACGAATGGGTGTACCGCCTGCCCGATCGCCGCGCGTACCTGCAGAAGATGCCGGCCACGTACGAACGCCTGCGCGCCCGCCAAGTGCTCTGCGCGCCGGTCAACTACGGATACTGACGGTGGCGGCCTTCACCACGTACGAGATCATGATCGCCGCGGCGGCGCGCCTGCTGCGCGATGGCGAAGTGGTTTTCGTCGGCATCGGCATCCCCAACGTCGCGGTGAACCTGGCGCGGCGCACGCGCTGCCCCAATCTGGTGCTGATCTACGAATCGGGCGCCGTCGGCGCGCAGCCCGAACGCCTGCCCATCTCCATCGGCGATCCGGCGTTGGTCACCGGGGCGCTGGGCGTTTGCTCGATGCCCGAAGTATTCCAGTATTATTTGCAGCGCGGGTTGATTGACGTCGGCTTCCTCGGCGGTGCGCAAATCGATTGCCACGGCAACCTGAACACCACGGTGATCGGCGACTACCACAAGCCCAAGACGCGTCTGCCCGGCTCGGGCGGCGCATCCGAGATTGCCGCGCTGGCGCGCCGAGTCCTGATCGTGATGCCGCACCGGCGCCGCTGCTTCGCCGCGCGGCTCGACTTCGTCACCAGTCCGGGTTTCTTGAGCGGCGGTGACGCTCGCGCCCGGCTCGGTCTGCGCGGCGGCGGCCCCGAGGCCGTCATCACCGATCTCGGCGTGCTGACGTTCTCCGCGGATACGCGCGAAATGGTTCTCGTGTCGCTGCACCCCGGCGCCACGCTCGACCAGGTGCGGGAAAACACCGGCTGGCCGCTGGCGGTGGCCTCGCCGCTCCGCGAGACTCCGCCGCCGAGCGACGAGGAGCTGCGCGTGCTCCGCCAGGAATTGGGCGCGAAGGTTTCGGCATCGTGACCCCGGCGCTTTTTCCCCGCAGCTTTCGCAGGGCCTATCCCCAGGCCGTCCGCGGCGAAGGGTGTTACCTGTTTACCGCCGACGGCAAACGATATCTCGACGCGGCGGGCGGAGCGGCGGTGGTGACGATCGGCCACGGCGTCGCCGCCATTGGCCGCGCCATGGCTGAGCAGGCTTCCCGGCTGGCCTTTGCGCATACCTCGCAGTTCCACACCGATGTCGCCGAGCGCCTGGCGGCGCGTCTGCGCGCCCTGGCCCCGCCGGAATTTCGCCAGGCCGGACGCGTCTATTTCACTTCGGGCGGCTCGGAAGCCACCGAAACGTCGCTCAAGCTCGCGCGGCAGTATTTCGTTGAGCGCGGGGAGTCCTCGCGGACGCGCATCGTCTCCCGCTGGCAGAGCTACCACGGCAGCACGCTCGGCGCGCTGGCCGTGAGCGGCCACTTGCGCCGCCGCGCGCCGTATGCGCCGCTGCTGCCCGAATGGGGTCACATCGCACCGTGCTTTTGCTACCGTTGCCCGCTAGGGCTCACTTATCCGCAGTGCGACGTCGCCTGTGCCGACGAGCTTGAGAAATTCGTCGCCGCCCACGGCGCTGCAAGCGTCGCCGCGTTTATTTTTGAGCCGGTAGTGGGCGCGACGCTTGGTGGCGTCGTGCCGCCCGAAGGTTACGTGCAGCGCCTGGCGGAAATCTGCCGCCGGCACGGCATTCTGCTGATCGCCGACGAGGTGATGACCGGGATGGGCCGCACCGGCACGCCTTTTGCGGTGGAGCACTGGGGCGTTGTGCCGGACATGATCCTTGTGGGCAAGGGCGTGGCCAGCGGCTACGCGCCGCTGGGCGGCGTGCTGGTGGCGCCGCACGTTGCCGAAACGCTGGCCCGCGGCTGCGGTGCCTTCGAGCATGGATTCACCTATCAGGCGCATCCGGTGGCCATGGCCGCGGGACTGGCTGTGCTCGACTACATCGAGCAGCATCACCTGTTCGAACGCGTCGCCGCCGCCGGGCGTGAGCTGATGCGTGCGCTCGAACCGATTGCCGGCCATCGCATCGTGGGCGATCTCCGCGGCCGCGGTCTGCTGGTCGGCATCGAGTTGGTCAAAGACCGGGCCACGCGCGAACCGTTTCCTCGCGACGCGCAGGTGGCCGAGCGCGTCCGCCAGGCGGCGCTCGAGCGGGGAGTGACCTGCTATCCGATTCAGGGCTGCGCTGACGGCGAGCGCGGCGACCACATCCTGCTGGCGCCTCCGTTTATCATCGCGTCGGAAGAAATCGCCGAAGTTGGCCGCGCCATCGCGGCAGCCGTGGAGCAAGTGGCGCGCGCTTGAGCGGGCAGGGAAGAAGCGGCCGGGCAAGAACGCTTGTCCCAAGGGAGAGGGAATGCGGCAAAGCCGAAGCCAGAAGTTCGCCATCACCGGGATAACGGCAATCATCCTTGCGGCCGGCTTCGCGCCGTGCTTGCCGCTGCCCGGGGAGGATGGAGCGACGCTGCAACGAAGCTTCGCGGCTGCGCCCCAGGCGCGGCCGGCCGCAGAAGCCGGCGCTGCTCCCCGCGCGCCGCGAATGATGGGCTTTTCGCCCGCTGCCGCGCGAGCCGAGCGCCGCGTGGAGGAGGATTTCAAGGCCATTCCCTCGGCCCGGCAGGCGCGCAAGTTCCACCGGTACCTCACCGCCGAGCCGCATCCGGCGGGCTCGGAGCGCAACAACGAGCTCGCGCAATACATCGCCGAGCTCTGGAAGCAACAGGGCTGGGAAGACATCACCGTCCACCGCTACGACGTCCTCAGCTCTTCGCCGCGGGAAGTGTCCGCGCAAATGCTCAGCCCCATCCAGTACGAGTTGGGGTTGCGCGAAGACGCCTACGACGTGGACCCGGACACGAAAAACCCGCGCGTGCGCTCCGGCTACGTGGGCTTTTCCGCCTCCGGAGAAGTCACCGCGCCGGTGGTGTATGCGCATAGCGGCAATCCCGAGGATTACGAGCTCCTGCGCCGCAACGGCATCGACGTGAAAGGCAAAATCGTGCTGGTGCGCTATTCCAACCCCTACAGCTACCGCGGATTCAAGGCGCTCACCGCCGAGCGCGAAGGCGCGGCGGCGCTGCTGATCTATTCCGACCCCGCCGAGGACGGCTACGCGCGTGGCAAAGTATTTCCCGGCGGGCCGTGGGGCCCGGAAAGCCATATCCAGCGCGGCGCGATCACCTACGATTTTCTGGTGCCCGGCGATCCGCTCACGCCCGGCTGGGCATCCGTGCCCGGCGCCCCGCGGGTTCCCATCGAGCAGGCTGTCTCCGTGCCGAAGATCATGGCCGTGGCCATCTCCTGGCGCGACGCCCGGCCGCTGCTCGAGCACATGGACGGCCCGGAAGCGCCAAAGGACTGGCAGGGCGCCCTGCCCATTACTTATCGCCTGGGCGGAAATGCCGTGCGCTTGCGCCTGAAGGTGGACATGGACACCAGCGTCCGGCCGAACTATGTCGTCGAGGCGCGCATCCGAGGCGCCGAGCTGCCCGACGAGTGGGTCCTGCTCGGCAACCACCGCGATGCCTGGGAATTCGGCGGCGTCGATCCCTCCAGCGGTACCGCTTCGATGCTCGAGCTCTCACGGACCTTCGGCGAGCTCAAGCAAAAGGGCCTGCGCCCGCGGCGCACGCTGGTGATCTGCAGCTGGGACGGCGAGGAATACGCGCTCACCGGCTCGACCGAATGGGGCGAGCAATTCGCCGATGACCTGAAAAAAAAGTTGGTGGCCTATCTGAATGTGGACTCTTCCGCATCCGGCCCGAATTTCGAAGGCGACGCGGTGGCTTCGCTCGCCCCGCTGTTGGTGGAGGTCAGCCGCAGCCTGCGGGACCCCTCCGGCGTGTCGCTCTATCAGGCGTGGCGCGCTTCCGCCGCGCGGGCGCGGCGCAAGGAGCACAACACGCGGCCGGTCACCGATGCGAACCTGGTGGATACGCGCATCGGCAGCGGCTCCGACCACACCGTATTCCTCAATTTTCTTGGCCGGCCGACGGTGGGGCTGCGCTTCGAGGGGCCCTACGGCGTCTACCACTCGATGTACGACGATTTTTACTGGATGAACCATTTCGGCGATCCCGGCTATCGCTACCATCGTCTGATGGCGCAGCTCTGGGGAGTCCTGGCGCTGCGCTTGGCTAATGCCGAAGTCTTGCCATTCGATATCGCCTTCTATGGCCGCAACATTCGCCAGTTCGTCGCTGAGCTTGACCGCGCCAGCCGCGTGCAGCCGAGGATGCAGCTGAAGCCGCTGCTCGACCGCGTGGCCGAGTTCGAAGCGGCGGGCCGCGCGCTGAATCGCAGCGTTTCGCAGGCGCTCGCCGCGGGCCGGCTGGACCCCGGGCGCGCCGCGAACCTCAATCAAAAGCTGATGCAGGTGGAATCGAACTGGCTCAACCCCGCGGGAATCCCCGGCCGGCCGTGGTTCAAGCACATCCTCTATGCGGCGCGCTACACCTATGCGCACCTCGAGCTGCCGGGACTCACCGAGGCGGCCGAAAAAGGCGATTGGAAAACGGCGCAGGAGCAGGCCGCCATCCTCGAGCGCGCGATTGCCCGCAATGCCGCGCTGCTCGGCGAAGCGCGCGCTGAGCTCGAAAGCGCCGCGCCGGCGCCGTCCGCCGCTCGCTCGCGCAAGAAGGCCAAGCCCTGAGGAAACGTTCCGGCCCGGTCCTTGCCAGGATCGGCCGCGCGCGCGGACCACGATTCGCTTGACATCTTTGCGGCCACGCGGCAGATTGGCGCCCGGCGCGAGACGCCTTGCATCTTCGGAGGCATGGGAATGGCGCAGCGATTCCGTTTGCGGGGCTTTCGAATGGCCGTCCTCGCGACCCTTGCGCTCGCGTGCAGCTTGGCGGGTGTGGCCGCGCGGAGTCTCGGCGGGCGCGTGGCTCCCTCTGGTGACCGCAAAAGCGACCCGATGCGCGAGCGCCTGGCTCGCGGCCGCTATTTGGTCGAGGGACCCATGAACTGCTTCACCTGCCATTCCCAACTGGACTGGAAGTCTCCCGGCGCGCCCGAACTGCCCGGGAAGAAGGGTGGCGGCGCGGAACTCACTGGGGAGGGAATGCCATTTCGCCTGTTCGCCCCCAACATCAGTCCGGATCGCGAGACCGGGGCAGGCACGTGGACCGACGAGCAGTTTGCCCGCGCCATCCGCGAGGGCATCGGGCACGACGGCCGGAGGCTAATTCCGGTGATGCCTTATCTGAGTTTCCGCGTGCTCTCCGACGAGGATGTCGCTTCGGTGATTGCCTATGTGCGCTCGATCCCGCCCGTGCGCAACGCGGTGCCCAACAATGAGCTGCCCGAGCCGGTGAGGAACGCCCTTCCTCCGCCCACGCCCATCACGGCGCCGATAACGCAACCCGACCTCTCCAATCCCATTAAGCACGGCGAATACTTGGTGCGGCTGGCCAATTGCGACGGCTGCCACACCCCGAGGGACCCGCAGGGGCGCCCGCTGTCGGGGATGGACTTCGCCGGCGGCGTCCGGCTCCGCGGGCCCTGGGGAGAAGTGGCCAGCGCAAATATCACGCCCGACCCGTCGGGAATCCCTTATTACGACCGGAAACGCTTCCTGCATGTCATGCGCACCGGCCGCGTGGGCGCGCGCCAGCTCAGCGCGATCATGCTCACCAGCCGCTTCCGGAATATGACCGACGAGGATTTGAGCGCGATCTATTCCTACCTCACCACGCTTGCGCCGGTCTCGCACCGCGTGGACAACACCCTGCCGCCCACGCCGTGCAAACGCTGCGGCAATGCGCACGGCTACGGCGACCGCAACTAGCCGCCGCGTCACTCTGCGAGTGGCTCGCTCTGCCCGTCCGACTCGGGCTATGGCCGCCCGGCAATCCCCACGACAACCTCGAAGAGCACGCGCAGCCCCCCCTGGTACGCGGCCACCGAGATGCGCTCGTCCGTGCCGTGCGGCGTGCCGGCCTCGCTTGGCGTGGTCACAAACGGGCAGAAGCCGTACGACGCAATCCCGAGCTGGCGGTAGACCTGGGTTTCCGTGAAGCTGGCGCTCAGGCGCGGCGTCACGCGCGTCTGCGGGAAATGCCGCGCCACCACGTCCTCGAAGACCTTCCACAGCTCGTTGCCCACCGGAGATGAGTTTGCGCTGCGCGTCGGGGAGATCGGCTCGACGGCAATGGTGGAGTCGGCGATGACGCGGCGGATCTCGGCGAGAAACGCCTGCGGGTCTTCGCCCGGCAGCAGGCGCACGTCGAGCTCGGCGGTGGCTTCGGCGGGGATGACGTTGGTCTGCGGCCCGCCGCGGAGCACGGTAAGGGAAATGGTGTTGCGCAGCAGGTAGTTCCAATCGGGATTTTCCGTCAGGCGCCGGCGGAAGGCAGGGTCGCGCAGTGAGGTTTCCAACTGGCAGAACCGCTCGGCGTCGGCGGGAAAGCGCACGCGCGCCTCGTCGCAGAGCTCGTGCTGCACCGCGGGCAGCACCTTGAGCGGCGTCTCGTAGTCCGCCACGCGCTGCAGCGCCCGCGCCAGCCGGTGCGTCGCGGCATCCCACATGGGCACCGAACCGTGCCCCGCCCGGCCGCGGGCCGTCAACCGCAGCCAATAGGGCACCTTCTCCGCCACATCCACGTTCCAAAAGGGCAGCGCGCCGTCTTCGAGCAGGTTCTCACCGCCTTCGTTGATCAGGTACTCGGCGCCGGCAAGGCGCGCGCGCTCGTGCGCCAGCATCCACTCCGTCCCCAGCGTTCCGACCTCCTCGTCGGCCACGGCGAGAAAAATGACGTCGCGGGCCAGCCGAACGCCCTCGCGTTTGAGCGCCACCACGGCCATCGCCTGGAGCAGGCCTTCGGCCTTCATGTCCTGCGCGCCGCGGCCGTAGATCATGCCGTCGCGTATCTCGCCGGAAAACGGCGGCACGCTCCAGGTCTTGGCATCAGCGTTGACGACGTCGATGTGATTCAGCAGGATGAGCGGGCGCTTGCTGCCGTCGCCGCGCAGCCGCGCATAGGCGTTGGCGCGGCCCGGCGCGATCTCGATCACCTGGCACTCGATGCCTTCGCCGGCGAACAGCGCGCAGAAGAAGTCCGCGGCGCGGCGCTCGTTGCCCGGCGGGTTGCTCGTATCCATGCGCAAGTACTGCTGGAGCAATTCGACGGCGCGGGACTCGTAGTTCGGCCAGTCCACCTGCGCGGCCGCTCGCGGGGAGAGCACCGCCGCAACCAGCAGCGCCAAAGCGAGCGACACGCCGGTGCGGCGGGGCACAGCCAGGCGAAGAGGTAAGGTCATTGCGCTCATGCCGCCGGGGTCGCGGTCTTTCTCGGCGGGTTGAAAAACGGCAGCGGCACGCTCGTGGCCGTCACTGTATGCCGCACGGCCTCGAGCGTCAGCTCCATCTCCAGGCGCGTGCCGGCCTGCGCGTGCTCGCTCGCCACGCTGGCCAGCGCGATCATCTTTTTCAGTGTGGGCGACCACGTGGTGGAGGTCGCCTTGCCCACTTGCTTGCCGCCCCGGTAAACCGGCACGGCCACACGCGAGGCCGTGCTGGGGACTTGCGGGGCCAGGCCGACGGCTTCGTAGTGCCGCTCCACGTCGGTCCAATCCATCTCCAGACCCACCAATTGCCGCCGCGGCCCCCGGCGGTGCTCCTCCGCCAGCGCTGCGCGCCCGATGAAGTGCTCTTTCTCCAGGTGCACCATCCGGCCGAGACCGATCTCGTAAGGCGTGTATTTCTGCGACTCGATCAGGGCCTTCTTGCTGCTGGTATAGTCCACGTCAATCAGCAGCAGGCCCGCTTCAATCCGGGCGATATCGAGCGCGAGCATCCCCGCGGGATGAATGTCGAATCGGCGGCCTTCGGCCATCAGCGCGTCCCATACCTTCACCGCGTCGTTCCAGGGAATCCAGATTTCGTATCCGAGGTCGCCCGTGTAACCGGTGCGCGAAATGTCCACGGGCACGCCGGCAATCTTTCCGCGGGTGACGCGGAAATATTTCAGGTCGGCGATCTCCGCTTCGGCCACTTTCTTCAGCAGCTTTCCCGAAGTGGGCCCTTGCAGTGCCAGCGCCGCCACCTGTTCGGAGATGTCTTCGATCTCAACCTCCAGTCCCAGGGCGTTCTGCCGGAACCAGCGCAGGCTGGGGTCGGCGGCGGTCCAGCGGTAGGTGTTCTCGCCCAGGCGCGAAAGCGTGCCGTCGTCCACCACCTTGCCCTGCGCGTCACACCAGCAGCAGTAGATCACCTGGCCGACGGCAACCTTGTGGATGTCGCGGGCAATCACCCGGTTGACAAACTTCGTCGCGTCCCGCCCGCTCACCCAGTACTTGAAAAGCGGCGTGACGTCGATCAGCCCCGCCGAGTTCCGGATGGCGTTGTACTCGTGCTCGTGGTGCGTCTCATAGACGCTGGCGGCGTAATAGCCGGACCACTCGCGATAGTTCAGGCTCTCGCAGAGCGCCAACGTCCGCTCATGCACCGCAGTCCCGATGGGCATGGCCCCTCCCGCGCTTCGCTGCTTCGCAGCGGCGCAGAATTATAGTCGCCGCATTTCGCTTCCCGCAAGGCGTGTGCCGCTGCGCCTTGTGGAGGCTGCTGCGCCCCGGTAGAATGTGCGCTCGTTTACTCCGGCGCGGTCCATTCTTGCACGCCGCAGAGGCTCAATGAACTCCCGCTACGACGCCATTGTCATCGGCGGCGGCCATAACGGCCTGGTGAACGCCGCGTACCTCGCCCGCGGCGGGAAAAAAGTCATCGTGCTCGAGCGCCGCCACGTCCTCGGCGGCGCCGCCGTCACCGAAGAAATCTTTCCCGGCTTCAAATTTTCGGTCTGCTCCTACGTGGTCTCGCTGCTGCGGCCGGAAATCATCCGCGAGCTGGACCTGCCGCGCCACGGGATGGAAATCCTGCCGCTGGACGGCACCTTTACGCCCCTGCCCAACGGTGACCATCTCTGGCGCGTGAACGACCACGCCAAGACGCGCCGGGAGATCGCGCGGCACTCCCGTGTCGACGCCGAGGCCTACGAGGAATTCGGCAAGGCCATGCTGCAAATGTGCCGATTCGTGAAGCCGCTGCTGAGCATGACCCCGCCGGACCCCACCAGCTTGAAGCCCCGCGATCTCGGGAAGCTGCTCGAGCTCGGCCGCAGGTTTCGGGCGCTCTCCCCCGGCGACCAATACACGCTCGTCCAATTAATGACCATGGGCGCGGCCGACTTCCTGGACCAGTGGTTTGAGACCGACGTGCTCAAGGCCACCATGTCGGCTTCGGGGATCATCGGCACGTTCCTCGGCGTGCGTTCGCCCGGCACCGCCTACGTCCTGCTGCACCACTACATGGGGGAAATTGACGGCGCGTTCCGTTCCTGGGGCTTCAGCCGCGGCGGCACAGGAGCCATTTCCGCGGCCATCGCCGCGGCGGCGCGTGAAGCCGGCGCCGAAATCCGCACCGAGGCGCCGATTGCGCGCATCCTGGTGCAGAACGGCCGGGCCACCGGCGTGGTCCTCGCCAATGGCGACGAGATCCGCGGCGAGGTGGTCTCCTCGAGTGTGGACCCGCACCAGACTTTCCTCAAGATGCTCGCGCCGGAGCAGCTTCCCGGCGAGTTTCTCGAGGAGCTGCAGCGGTACAAATTCCGCGGCTCCTCGGGAAAGGTCAATTTGGCGCTGGATGCGCTGCCCGATTTCCGCTGTCTGCCCGGCCCGGGAGCGCATCTCCGCGGCGCCATGTCCATCTCTCCCAGCGTGGAGTATATGGAGCGCGCCTACGACGACGCGAAGTACGGTGATTTCTCCCGCCGGCCGTACATTGACGTGGTCATCCCCAGCCTGACCGACCCCTCGGTGGCTCCTCCGGGCAAGCACGTGCTCTCCTGCTTCGTGCAGTACGCCCCCTACAAGCTAAAAGAGGGCACTTGGGACCAGCGCCGGGAAGAATTCGGCGATGCGGTGATCCACACGCTGGCCGAATACGCTCCCAATATCACCAGCATCATCCTCGGGCGCCAGGTGCTCACGCCGCTCGATCTCGAGCGCGAGTGGGGCCTCACCGAGGGCAACATTTTTCAGGGCGAGCTATCCCTCGAGCAGTTGTTTTTCCTGCGCCCGGTTCCCGGCTGGGCGCAATATCGCACGCCTATCAAGAACCTTTACCTGTGCGGCTCGGCCACGCATCCCGGCGGGGGAATCATGGGCGCGCCGGGGCGGCTCGCGGCCATGCAGATCCTGAAGGACGGGAAGAAGGGCAAGCTCTGAGCCATGCCCGCGGCGCGCGAGATCATCATCATCGGCGGCGGGCACAACGCCTTGGTCGCGGCGTTTTACCTTGCTCGGGCCGGGCGGAAGCCGCTGGTGCTCGAGCGGCGCGAGGTGGTCGGCGGCGCGGCCATCACCGAGGAGTTCTACCCCGGCTTCCGGTGTCCCGCTCTGGCCCACTGGTGCGGGCCGCTGCGTCCACAGATCGTCAGGGAGATGGGGCTCGACGGCCGCGATTTCGAGATGCTTCATCCTGACCCGGTCGTTTTCGCTCCAACTCCCGATGGTCGCCGCCTGCTGCTCTATTCCGATTCTGCCCGGTCGGTCGAGGAGATTGCCAAGCTCTCCCGGAAGGACGCCGAAAACTACGTTGAATTCGAGCGCGTGCTTGGACGCATGGCCGGCGTCCTCAGCCGGGTGCTTTCCATCACTCCGCCCTCGATTGACCATCCCTCGGCAGGCGATGTTTGGAATTTACTGAAGGCCGGGCGAGGATTCCGCAGCCTGGGGAAGAAAGGGATGTTTCGCCTGCTCCGCTGGGGGCCCATGGCTGTCGCGGACCTGGTGGCCGAATGGTTCGATACCGAGCTGCTGCGCGCCACCCTGGCCGTCCGCGGAATTTTTGGCACCGCGCTCGGGCCGTGGTCGGCGGGCTCGGCGGCTGTCCTGCTGCTCCGGGCGGCGGCGGACGCGCATCCTGCCGGCAGGGCGTCGTTTCCCCGCGGAGGGATGGGCGCGCTCACCCAGGCGATGGCCAATGCCGCTCGGCGCGCCGGAGCAGAAATCCGCACCGGCGCCGAAGTCGCACAAATCGCGGTGACCGACGGCGCCGCCGGCGGAGTGGTCCTTGCCAACGGCGAGGAGATTTCAGCCAAGGCGGTGATTTCCAGCGCCGACCCGCGACGCACGCTGCTGGGCCTGCTGGACCCCGTGCATCTCGAGCCGGACTTTGTCGTGAAGATGCTGCACTACCGCTGCCCGGGCACCACCGCCAAAGTCAACCTGGCGCTCGCGCGCCTGCCGGAGTTTCGCGCGCTCGGCGACGGCTCATCGGGCGCGCTCGCCCGAATCGGGCTCGCCGGCAGGATTTTAATCGGCCCGGAGATTGACTACCTCGAGCGCGCCTTCGATCACTCGAAGTACGGCGACTTTTCCCGGCTGCCCTATCTCGACATCGCCATTCCCTCGATCTTGGACGCGTCACTCGCGCCCGCCGGGCAGCACGTGATGTCCATTTACGTGCAGTACACTCCTTACAAGCTGAAAAGCGGCGATTGGCCAAGCCAGCGCGACGCCCTGGGCGACACGGTCATAAAAACTCTCGCCGCCTACGCGCCCAATTTGCCCGAGCGCATCCTCCACCGGCAGGTGATCACTCCGCTCGACCTCGAGGAAACCTACGGGCTCACCGGCGGGCACATCTTCCATGGCGAGTTGGCGCTCGACCAGCTTTTCACCATGCGCCCGCTGCTCGGTTGGGCGCGCTACCGCACACCCATCAAGAATCTTTACCTGTGTGGCTCGGGCACGCATCCTGGCGACGGCCTCACCGGCGCTTCCGGCCACAACGCCGCCCGCGAAATCCTCCGCAATCTCCGCCGCTCGTAGCACCGGCGTCTCGCCCGCTCCTCTTGTGGGGGCGCCGGCCGAGGCGGGCCATGCCGGTGTAGCGCCGTCGTCTCGCTGGCTCCTCTTGTGGGGGTACGCGCCGAGGCGGGCCGTGCCAGTGTAGCGCTGGCGTCTCAGCGGCTCTGTCATTCTGAGGAGCCGAAGGCGACGAAGAATCCCTCTTCTGTCGCGGTTTCTGTAGCGGCGGGCCGGGTTTCGCGCCGTTTGCGTCCCGACGGTCTCGGTCGGGGAGCCCGCCATCTTCGCTCTTGTAGCCCGCCTTGGGGGTCTTTCCTGTAGCGGGGGGTTTACCCCGCCATCCATCCTGAGCCCCCAGGCTCCTGCCTGGGGGCGTTGTGGCCCACCCTCTTTACTTTTGTAGCCCGCCTTGGGGGTCGGAGCTTGAGCTCCGACATAATCAACCCTCTAAGTGAATGGGGGGCTTCAGCCCCTGGGTCCTCCTCTAGCCCCGAATTCGCCCCGCCATCTCTCCTGAGCCCCCAGGCTCCTGCCTGGGGGCGTTGCGGCCCCGCCCTCTTTACTCTTGTAGCCCTCATAGTGGGTTGCAGCGGAATTGATCAGGCAGCATAGGCTGCGTGATGGCCTAACCCGTTTGATAAGCTATAGCTTGAAACTGGCCGCCTTTCGATTTAGAACAAATCGAGGAAGGCCGCCTTAAGGTCCGACCGAGGATAATCCATGCCACCCAATCCAGCGACACCACCAGTTCGCGCTTTACTTCCTGCAGGGACGATGCATCGCCTCCTTGGAAGTTTATCGGTCTTCACCATGCTGATGACCATTCCGCAGGTCCTCACCATATGGGTAACTCGCCGGGCGGCGGGAGTATCTCTGCTGTCCTGGAGCGCATACCTTGTCTCTGCCATTGTCTGGCTTTGGTACGGCCTACAGAAACGCGACAAAAACATCTATCTGCCTTGCATAGGCTGGATCCTGCTCGACAGTGCCGTCATCGTAGGAGCGTTTCTCTACGCGTAGTGAACGCTAGTTACGAGGTGTGGCGGCCGGCAGCCCGGGCCGCGAAGTGGGGCGACGCATCTGAGTACCCCATGTGCCGGCTTTGCGCGTGGGGCTTTTGACTCCTTGGGCTAGCCTTTGGTTTTGTCCTTCCCAGGTTTTCATCACCCGACTGGGTCGATGGGAACCAATCCAGCTTCGCCCTTCTCACAGAATCATCCGGTCCTGTCACAATCCGCCAGCCGGCAACTTCTATGAATTCCCGATGAGCACTCCGGCCAGGAAAACGAGGATCCCTCCGAGCAGAACCTGCACCGCGGCTGAAAATGCCGGGGTATCCATGTAACGGTGGCGCACCCAGGAAATCACGCTCAACTCGAACAGCACCACCACGACGGCGACGGTCATCGCAATTCGGAATCCGGGAATCAGGAACGGTAGCGTGTGGCCGATGCCTCCGAGTGTGGTCATCACGCCGCACACGGTTCCGCGCAGCCAGGGATGGCCGCGCCCGGTGAGGGTGCCGTCGTCAGAGAGCGCTTCGGCAAAGCCCATGCTGATGCCCGCGCCGACCGAGGCCGCAAGCCCCACGGCGAAGGCGGCCCAGTTATTGTGCGTGGCAAACGCCGCAGCGAACAGCGGAGCCAGCGTGGAGACGGAGCCGTCCATCAGCCCCGCCAGGCCCGGCTGGATGATCTGCAGCACGAAGAGCCGGCGCTGCGCCTCCTCTTCCTTTTCTTTCTCGCTGCCGCCCAACTTTTCGCGTTCGAGTTCTTCGGCGCGATCAGCGTGCGAGCGCTCCTCCTGCGCCAGGTTATCGAGCAACTGCCGGATGCTGGCGTCGGCGGCGCGCGCCGCGGCGCGTTCGTAAAAGCGCCGCGTTTCCACTTCCATCGCGCTGGCCTGGTTGCGGATCTTGTCCAGGTTGAGCGGTTGGAGCAGCCAGATCGGCTGCCGCTGCACGAACCCTTTCACATCCTGTCGGCGAAGCAGGGGAATGTGCTCTCCGAATTTCCGGCGATAGAGTTCCAGCAGCCGCCGGCGATGCCCGGACTCCTCCGCGCGCATGCCCTCGAACACGGCCGCGGAACCGGGGAAATTCTGCCGCAAGCCTTCGGCGAAATCGGCGTAAATGCGTTCGTCCTCCTCTTCGAGCGAAATGGCCAGCGCCAGCACTTCCTTCTCCGAAAGGCTGTTGAAATCTCTCATCGCACTCTCTCCTCACTGGCACTTGTGGATCGTTCCTCGCACCGCCGAACATTGTAAGCCATCTCATAAAGGTTCTTGGCATTCAGGGGGTCGGGGCACGGCTGGGAGCAGGTGCGGGCGGTTGACAGAAAGGGCTTCAGCCCCTGAGGCCAGGCTCCGACGCCTGGGGCCCGGCCAGGGGGTCGCAGCGGAAATTGTCCCGAGCGAAGTCGAGGGAGCTGCGACAGCTCCGCCGACGCCCTTCGGGCGCTACAGTCCCTGTCCGTGCGAGCACGCCTCAATCTGAGCCCCAGCCTCCTGCCTGGGGCCGTTCTGGGCCCGCCATCTTTGCTTCGCCCGAGGATATCTCTGGTTACAAGCGCTGTTCTCAAAAGGAATCTTGCGACCACCGGCACCGACGGCCTTCACCCTGTGGGCTAGACTAAATCCGATTCCACAGCTCCCGGCTGTGATGTAGACTCTCATGCTGTTTCGTATAGGGCATCAGTCAGCTCAATGGTTTATGCGGAGTGGTCGGGAGGATTGTTTCCCATTTGGGTTGGCAGAACGGCTTTTCTAAATCTCTCGTTATTCTGACCTGCATAATTGAACCGATGCCGAGGATGGATCGTGGAAGATCAGAACGCGCCTTAGGAAACATCGACGAAATTCCATCATCTTTTACTTCGACATGTATCAATATTCATTGACTTAAGATCAGAAATTCAATACGCTCCCTCACCTGAGCCCAGCTAGCTCCGGGGTTGTCCGTGGCAATCTTTTATGCGGCGAAGAATCCTGAGAGACGCCTACCGCCTGAGTCTCAGCTCGTGCATTGGCTCTATAAACTCCCAGACATGTATCACGCATTCCTCGAAGTTGTAGGCACTGATTTCAACGCAAGATGTCTGCTGATAAAGCCCAACGGCATTTGCAATATCCTCCCGATATCAGGACCGTTTATCAGCGCGACAAAGATTGGATCGTGGATAAAGGCAGATGGTGCCGATTACGAAAGCCCTCTGGCTGAATTAGATGATCAGTGTGACAAAATACGTGAGTACATCCTCCAAGAGAGTGAAAGCATTTTTCTTCTGAAAGAAGGCAAGGAAGAGGCTCAAGCACTTCTCTCTAGGACTTTAAACGTAGCTTGGGCTGTAGCGCTAACTTATGTTTTCCCGGACAAAGCTAGGCGACCCGCAACCACCGGCAGAATTTTTTCCCAGTTCAGCGATCTCGAAAACTTTCTAAAGTTTTGGTCCTGGAAACAAGAACAAGGCCATTCGCTATTTTTTGACGTGAGTACCACGCGAAGGCTGGCGGACTTACTCGGTCTGGGACAAATCAGCCCAGCTGATATTTCCTACCGACCAAGACCAATTCCGATTGTCCAGAATCCTTATCATTTTAATAGCGAGGTGGGACCTGAACGGTTTCGCGGAAGAACTCCTGAGCTGCGTCGTGCAAAGATCTGTCTTCTCGGAACTCCAACGACTCCAGTAGCGCTTATCGGCTTACAGAGGACCGGAAAGTCCTCGCTAGCCAAAGAAATAGTGCGCCAGATCAGAGAGGAAGACAAGGGAATTCGCTACATAAGATACGTTCTAGGAAATTTCTCACAGAACGTTGGCTGTGAAGATATAACTGGCTACTTAATGGAAAGTTTTTCGCCTAGAGAAAGGCAGTATGTTTCCGAATACACTGAAAGCGCAAACAGGCGGAAAAAAGGGATCGGACTTGAGAGGGAGCTGTTCAAAAGAGCGTTGTCCCGCTTAAAGAAAGTAACTGGAACCGATACAATTCTTTTTCTAGATGAATTGCAAAAACTTGACGAAAGGACAGCCGGGAAAGGATTTGAAACGTTCGCCGATTACTTGGAAGATATCGCCAAAGATGAATCTCTCGGACTCAAACTGATAGTAAGTGCGCGACCAACTATTTTTTCTCAAAATGAGAGGATAAAGAGAACAAATCTACTGAAGCTCTTTGAGCACATTAAAGTGGCCTCCGTAGATATCGAAGCTGCGTTGCAAATCATCAACCTGGGACATCACCTTCTAGAATTTACCGATGATGCGATTAGAAGGATCTTGTCGCTCTCGGGCAGCAATCCCTATTGGATTCAACTATTGTGCTCCAAGGTCTTCCTTGAAGTCGAGGGGAAAGGAAAAGGGAAACAAATCTCTGAGGACCTCGTCGATAATGTTTTCCACGGAATCCTAACAGATGCCAGCGCGAATGCATATTTCGCTGCCTTTCATCAAGATATTCAAACTATGGGGCCACCAGCACTTCTTCTCGAGGAGGTTGCGAACCTGGCGAGTGAAGAGGGTGCTCGCATAAGTTGCGACGCACTTGCGAACGCATGTCGCTCAGCGCGTGAGGCAATTAGTCCCCATTTGGAGCTCTTGGCAAATTTCGAGATTTTGGTCAAACACACGAACGAAAATCCTGTCACGGTCTCCTTCAAAGCGGAAGCGTTAAGACAGTGGCGCCGCTATGCGACGAATTTACCGCTACACGCTCGCCATCCCTAGCCAGCAGTGGGTGTAGACGCTAAAAGCTTTTGAGGTATCGAAGAGATGATAAGTTGAGTCATTTCCTGGAAATTTACCGGCAAACTGTTTTCAAGGCCAGAACTTGTATGCTTTCGCAGCGACGCAGCAACCTCGCATAGTACAAAACAACCAAAAACAATGGAGAAGACTCCCGCACGACGAAACGTAAGCGCAGCTTCATAAGCTCGGGCGAAATCTTTCTCCTCTGATCCTTGAGGATTTTCCAGAACGGCAGTTATGGCCATTCCGACCCTAGCTCTTGTGAAACTGGATAAATCGATCTGCTTGTATCGCTCGCCTGCTTCCTGAATCATTTCATATGCCCTTTGGAGGTCACTCGAAAAGCCGTAAGACCAACCAATCAGTTCCGCGTGGCTTTGATATAATTCAAGGGGAAACGCATGCGTTTCGCTTACGTGCGACTGAATCTTACCAAGTAGTTTCTCAGGATTGTCGAATGGTTTGCTCCTTTTCCTAGGTAGGGAAGCAAAATGTCCTGAAATCATGAACTGATCCCAGGACGCCACGTGAATATCCAGAGGTCCAACGCCGAGGCCCGCTGCCAGTTCGTGACCCTCAAACATTGCGAATTTGACAAGCGCCAAAGACTTTGCCACGTTGCTGCAGTTGCGAAGAAGTTCGTGCGCTATAGCTGGCATACAGCTCTCATATAAAGCGCGCTTTCGTTGAGATTCCAGGAATTGTTCAACCGCAAAGAATGTGATCACAGAGAGAGCAACCGCCACTACATAATCTGCGAGAAAGTGGGACTTGAAAACCTCATCATCCATTTGGCTTGCTGCGAGCCATCCAAGTGCGACCAACGTCAAGAGCCCGCCGAAGGCGATGAGCCGCAAATACCAAGCCCACTCGCGCCACATCTTCGCGATCACATAAATCGTAAACGTAAAGACCAGCGCACTAGTAATGAGCACGAGCATAAGGGTGGGACCGGAAGTATGAGACCACTTGGTAGACTGGGTGTATTCCTCTAATCCATCAAATTGCATTTACTCAATCCACGGTTACTCGCAAGCGATCCTCGCATTTATTCTACCCCAAGAGGCATACCTGCTAGTACCAAACCCGCAGTGGGGATCTGTTGCGTTTGCTGCCAGCACATCCGTGAAATGCCAATAGGTCGCTGCAGATAGAGATTAGTTGAGTAAGGTGTTTTGGACCTGGCTAGCAATTCGATCGGTAATGTTAAGGGAAGTAAAACTGTCACGGAAGGCCGAAAATCGTGGCTATGGCAAAGAATCTTGCGGCAGCAGCCTTCTCGTCGTTTTAGAATGTCTCACTTCGACAGGGTCCGAAGGGCGCCGGCCATCACCCACGGCGGGCGGCTTGTTCACCTAAAACTCTAATCTGCACGTGCTGATATCGTGCATCTGTATCCGTCAGTTGGCGGAGCTTCGTTCCCACGGCGCAATCCGAACGGACAATGATTTCGTGCACAGATGCAGGATCAAAAGATGACAGAAAGATACCATCGGGGTGAGGTTCGAGCCGCTGAAGCGCGCGGATACTTCGCCACTCCCTCTCGAAGGCGTATTTCATTTGCTTGCGGAAAAATATAGCGGCACCTTCCGCCTCCATAGTCCCTAGAAAGGTCCCGTATCGCTCGTCGCTGTAGGACACCTTGCCGATAAGCCCGGGTGTCTTTAACTGCTCAAACCCAGCGTCGGTTGTGCTAAAGGCGATGACGAAGCCCCTCCGATTGTCAGCGTATTCCCTCCACATTTGTTCGCAGTCTGCCACTTCGGTTAGACAAAAAACCCCGAACTCGTCAGGGCTCCTCATGTTTCCCTGCGCAGCTTCTGTTGCCCGTGCCTGCAATCTAGGCTCTTCCGCAATGAGTCGGGCAAGGGTGTCAGTGGCTATCATCGGGTCCGACTCGAAGCCCTTCTCGTATATGAACTTCCGGATCTCGTCTTCTGTTCCAAAGGCAGCATAGTCCGGCTGAAGCTCGTGATCGTCATCAAAGGTAGAGCGCTGGCTGAAGCGAACACGACAATCAATCAACACTTGAACCCGACCTGGGTGCAGGTACTTGTATAGGAGACCCGGAATGGGGTGTTCCCACGGCTGCATACGAACAGAAAGTAGCAGATTACATGATTATGGGTACAGCGGTCGTAGTGAGCCCGCTAACGCCGCCGTGCTCCACGCGCCCGAGCAGTTCGGGGATCGTTTGTCCGGTGTTCAGGACAGTCAGAGTTCGAAAATCGCCCCCTAGCGCGCCGCTTTTTCCTGCGGTGGGCTATGGCCACACCTGCTCCTGCAAAGAGGTTTCCATTGCACAGCGCGGTATAATGGATTGGGGCGCGGGTTTCGCGTCCTGAGATTAGCCCGCTTGCGAACGGCAAACAGTGTCTTAACCGTTTGTCTCACCCCAGGGGACAACCCCAGTTTGAATCTATTCTTCAATCGGGTTATGCTGGAGCTGCGGATGCAAGGCTCTAGGGAGACAGCCAGGACCAGTGTCCAAACCGAATGCCAGACGTTGTTCAGGACCCGACCGGGTTGGAGATTGTTCTGACGGACGAATGTTGGCAGCACGTAATCTCTCGTCATCCGGAAATGCAGCCGTTCAGGGAACTTGTGCTGGAGGCAATTCGGCTACCGAATGGGATTTATCTGGGGAAAAGAGACCCGGCACGAAGGATTTACCGGAGGAATTATTTTGAAGTCCCGGGTGTCGGGAATTCGCTCGATCTTCTCGTCTTCGTAGGAGACGATGATAGGCATGTCGCGACAGCATATTTCATCGCCTATTCGTTTCGAAAGCTAGGTAGGTTGGTGTGGCCTTCAACTTAGTCCAAACATTCGAATTCAAAAGAGTGGACTATACCTACGACCGCAGTGGCGATGTCTTGGATATCTCCTTTGGTCCGCCCGTTCCTGGCGTTGCGCTACAGGTGGAAGATTGGTTAGGAATCCGAATGCAGGTTGCGCCACCCTACTTTCAGGGCATGACTATCGTCGGATTCAGGAGAATATTCGAGAAGATTAATCGGTACGTCGAAAGGGAACTTCCCGAACGGGTGAAGAAGCTGGCTCACACCTCTGTAAAGATGTCGTTTTCGTACGAAGATCAATCGGATACGCTCATTATTCGTTGGACCGAAGAGCTTTCTGGCTGGCGCAGGCTAACCGAAAGACTTTCTCCCCAAAAACGACCCAAGCCATCCATTTTCGAGACCCTGTCGAGCCATCCGCAAGATTCTCTCCGCAACGTCTACGTAGAAAAGACCCTTCCATCCAAAGAAATTGTGGGCGTAAAGATTCTTGAATTCACCAAGGTTGGTCCTGTTGCAGTAGAAGGAATCCTCGGCGCTATGGTCGACACAATCTTCGAACCAAGGGCCCAGCACAGCGAAAACGCTCACCTGATTACCAACATTCTGATCCAAAGCTTGGATTGGACAAGGCTTGCAACGCTTGTCGCCTCCTGAGGGTCATCGAAATCTCAGCTCTAGCTTTTTTGCGCACGGCGGCGTAGTACAGTGCGATCGTGAGTGATTAAGCTAGTCGGGGAACATCCGGCACGATGTCCGCCATTGGCAAACCTCTGAAATCGTCCCCTAGGGCGCCCCACTCTTTCAATCAGTTAACGGTACGCGTGTCGCAAACTGGAATTCGACGCTCGATCCGGTCAGTAGTGTGAGCCCAGCATTCAAACAGTATGTCGGCATAGACTACTCCGGCGCACAAACGCCGACATCCAGCCTCGAAGGCCTGCGCGTTTATGAGGCTGACCTTCTGAAGCCCTCGCACGAGGTTGAGCCGCCGCCGAGCCCGCGCAAATACTGGACGCGCCGGGGCATCGCTGAGTGGCTTGTTGCGCGACTCTCTGGGGGACCGCCGACGTTGGTCGGTATCGACCATGGGTTTTCATTCCCGCTGCAATACTTCGAGCAATACGGCCTACCGCTCGACTGGCCGTCCTTTCTCGACGATTTCCAGGGCCACTGGCCAACCGACGAGGATCACACCTACGTCGATTTCGTTCGCGAAGGCATTTGCGGAAATGCTGCCGCCCGCTCCGGTAATCCCCGCTGGCGGCGGATAACAGAAGTTCGGGCGGGTGCGGCCAAGTCGGTTTTCCATTTTGATGTGCAGGGATCGGTCGCTAAGTCCACGCACGCAGGACTTCCGTGGCTGCGCTATCTCCGGCGGCATATCAGAGATGGCGTTTGTTTTTGGCCATTCGACGGTTGGAGTGTGCCGCCCAATCGTTCAGTGGTCGCGGAAGTCTATCCTTCCTTGTGGAACAGAACCTTTCCGCGCGCAGGACGGACCTCCGATCAGCACGACGCTTTTGCGACGGCTGAATGGCTGCGGCGGGCGGACGCGGACGGCACTCTAATAAGGTTTTTCTGTCCTGAGCTGGAACCGCACGAGCGCAAGGCCGCTGAAATAGAGGGATGGATTCTCGGGGTGGCCTAATGTGTAAGAGCTCTGAAATCTTCCCCTAGGGCGCGTCACTTTTTCCTATGGTAGGCTATGGCCACACCTGCGACCGCACAAAGGTGGCGGGCGAAATCGGCGGTCTGCTCCCCGAAGGAAGGTTTCCATTGCATGCTGCGGTATAATGAATTGAAGCGCGGGTCTTGCGTCCTGAGGTTGCCGAAGGGCCCCCGAAGGGCGTTTTTTGCCTTGCGGTCCGTCCGCCGCGGCACTCCGTGGCGATTTCGTTCTATGCCGACCGGGAGCGGCTTTATGCGGGCAGCATGAACAATAGCTAGCGTGGACAAAGAGCATGCCTCGTTCTAAACCCCGCTTCCTCCCGCTCATGCATGACGCGGCCGAGTTTCTCGTCATGGGCCATCTGCTGAGACGAAACATCCTCACCTACAAGGCTCCACCCCGAAACGAAGGCTACGACCTGATCTGTATGCACCCCGATCCCCGGCGCAGAGCCAAGGTCGTTCGCGTGCAAGTGAAGAGCCGTTATCAGACCGACTGCGACAAGTCCGTCTTCGTGCGCGGGCCCGCTTTCTCGGCTTTCGATTTTCTCATCATCGTCCTGTTGAACATCGGGTGGTACTTTGATCGCGAGTGCACGCGACCGCGAATAGGGAGGCAAGATGTGGAGTTCATCACCCTCCCCCGAAGCGCCGCCAAGAGACTCTACAACCCAGCGAAGTCGGGCATGGACCGAGTCAGAACGATGGGGCGCGAACTCGGCCGCTACAAGAACGAGAAGGGCTTTGAACTGATTGCGAAGGCTTTGCGCGTTCCATACCCGACCCCATGAGTCACGCGAACCAAGCGCTGTTTGCATGCCGCGGTATAATGAATTATGCGCGCCGGACGGGGCTGCGGGGCGCGTCATATGGGTTTCAAGGGGGCTTGCGGGGTTCGCGGTCGGGAGACTTCGCCGATGACTCAAACTTACCCACCGCCCGGTCCGGCTGGGCCCAGGGAGCTAAGTCCTTTGGAATGCATACTTATGAAATTTGCGTTCGTAACTCCCGTAGAATGCGTACTTGCAAATTCATTGGACTTAAAACGCTTTAGAATCCGTACTTACAAAAATAGGGTGGGGGGAGGGGGCGCTAAGACATGGTGACTGCCGAAGCCAAAATCCAGCGCGGCGAATTCGCAAACGAGCCGTTCGTGGATTTCTCCCGGCCCGAGAACCGCAAGGCCATGGAAGAGGCCTTGAAAAAAGTCGCCGGCGAGCTGGGCCGCGAATACCCGCTGTACATCGCCGGGGAAAAGCTAACCATTGCGGAGAAGTTGCGCTCGACCAATCCCTCGCACCCCGACCAAGTTGTAGGCGTGTTCCAGAAGGCCAGCATCGAGCTGGGCAACCGCGCCGTCGAGGAGGCCCATCGCGCCTTTGCCCGCTGGAAACGCGTCCCGGCCGAGCAGCGCGCCGAGTGCGTGTTTCGCACCGCCGACCTGTTGCGCCGGCGCAAATTCGAGATGGCCGCCTGGGTCTGCTACGAGGTAGGCAAGACCTGGCCCGAAGCCGACGCCGACATCGCCGAAACCATTGACTTCTGCGAGTTCTACGGCCGCGAGATGCTGCGCCTGGCCGGCCCGCAGCCGCTCACACCCATGAAGGGCGAAAAAAACTACCTCGTGTATATCCCGCTGGGCGTGGGCGTGGTGATCCCGCCGTGGAATTTTCCCTGCGCGATCATGGCGGGGATGACGCTGGCCTCGGTCGTGACCGGCAATACGGTTGTGCTCAAGCCTTCGGGCGATTCCCCCACCATTGCGGCGAAGTTTCTGGAGATTCTCTATGAGGCGGGCGTGCCCAAGGACGTGGTGAGCTTCGTCACCGGGCCGGGCAGCACGGTCGGCGACGCGATGGTGGCCCATCCCAAGACGCGCTACGTCGCGTTCACCGGCTCGAAGGAAGTGGGCCTGCACATCGGCGAGCAAGCCGCCAAGAAACAGCCCGGGCAAATCTGGATCAAGCGCACGGTGCTGGAGATGGGCGGCAAGGACGCCATTATCGTGGACGATGAGGCTGACCTGGACGCCGCCGTCGAGGGCGTGGCCGTCTCGGCATTCGGCTACCAGGGACAGAAATGTTCGGCGTGCTCCCGCGCGATTGTGACGCAGAAAATTTACAATACGTTCCTCGAAAAGCTCGAGCAGCGCGTGGCCAAAATCCGCGTCGGCCCCGCCGAAGACCCCAGCAACTACATGGGCCCGGTGGTCAACAAGTCCTCGATGAAATCCATCCTCGACTACATCGAACTGGGCAAGAAGGAAGGGAAACTCATCACCGGCGGCGCCCCGGCGGGCGGAGACGGCTACTTCATCCAGCCCACTGTGATCGCCGACGTCTCTCCCCGGGCGCGCATTGCCCAGGAGGAGATCTTCGGTCCGGTGCTTGCGGTAATCCCGGCGAAGGACTTCGACCACGCTCTCGAAATCGCCAACGACACCGAATTCGGCCTGACCGGCGGGGTGTACTCGCGCAATCCGCAGAAGCTCGAAAAGGCCGCCGAGGCCTTTCACGTCGGCAACCTCTACTTCAACCGCAAGTGCACCGGCGCGATGGTTGGCGCGCACCCCTTTGGCGGGTTCAATATGTCCGGCACGGACTCGAAGACCGGCGGGAAGGATTACCTGTTGTTGTTCCTCCAGGCGAAAACGGTTGCGGAGAAGATCATCAGCTAGCCGGCCGCGCCAGCCTTTGCAGCAGGCGATAGGCGGGATAGCTCGCCGCCAGCAGGAGCAGCGACCACAAACTGTTCCGCGTATCGCTGGCCACCGCGCCGGCCAGGAAAGCCACTGAGCCGGCGAGCGCGAGACCCGTCGTCCACGGATATCCCCACGCGCGGTACGGCCGCGGAGCATCCGGCTCGCGCCGCCGCAGCACAAACACGGAGATAAACGACAGCGTGTAGTTGGCCACAAAGAAAAAGGCCAGCAGCGCTACCACCCTCTCAAACGTGCCGCTCTGGATGAAAAGCACCCCCACCGCTGCGCTGACCAACAGCGCCACGGTCGGCGTGCCGCCGGGGTTCACGGCCACGGCGCGCCGGAAGACGAGGCCGTCGCGGCTCATGGCGTAGAGAACGCGCGTGGCCATCAGGTGGTAGGCGTTGATGCCGCTCAGCAGCGAGAGCACCATCACCCCGCGAACCAGCGCGTCGCCGTGCGCGCCGAAGATCTTCTGCGCCGCAACGCCCAGGGCGAAGTTTTGCCCGGCGATCTGCGACATCGGCAGCAGGTACACCAGCGCCAGGTTCACCAGCAGGTAGATGCCCATGATGCCGAGCACGCCTCCGAGCATCGCGCGCGGGATGTTTCGCCCGGGGTTGCGCACCTCTTCGCAGAAGTAGATGACCGCGTCCCAGCCGTCGTAGGTGTAAATCACCGACTGGAGCGCGGCGACCAGCGCGATCAGCAAGGGCAGGCCCACGGGAGCGGGATGGCCAGCCGCGCCCGCCACCGGGCTGCTGCCGCCGAGAAGGAAACACGCGGCGACCACCGCCACCAGCGCCAGCGTCTTCAGCAGGGCAGTGATTTCCTGCGTGCGGCTGCCCCAACGCAGCCCGCGCCATTGCAGCAGCGCGAAGGCAATCACCGTCGCCGAGGCCACCTGCACCGTGCGCCCCGCCAGCGCGGGCACCAGCGCGCCGGTGTACTCGCCGATGACGATGGCCACGGCCGCCGCGGTGCCGCAGGTCGAAAGCCAGTCGCTCCAGCCGACAATGAATCCGGCGTAGGGTCCCAGGGCGCGCCGGGCGAAGTTGTACTGCCCGCCCGATTGCGGAATCATCGTGCCCAATTCCGCAAGCTGGAGCGCGCTCGCAAGCGCGTAGAGCCCGCCGACGACCCAAACGCCGAGGAAGAGCCAGACATTCGGCAGCCGGGCGGCGACCTCGCCGGGTGTGCGCACGATCCCCGCGGCGATGGTGTTACCGATGGCCACCGCCAGACCAAATCCGACGCCGAGGATGCTGAGCAGCCGCCCGCGGCTGCGGCCGTCAGGCGGCGCTGTGGAGGTTGTAGGCAAGCGAGGAACTCGGGCTAGCGCAGCGCGCCGAGTGCGGAGATATGCTCCGGCGTGGTGCCGCAGCACCCGCCCAGGATGCGGCTGCCCATCTGCTTCCAGCGCGCTGCCGCTTCGCAGTAACGCGCCGGCGGATACTCGTCGGTGAACAGCCACTCGGGCGGATCGAACCGCCCGATATGCGCGTAGGCGCCGATGGGAACGCGGGCGTGCGGCGCAAGCTCCGCCATTCCCGTGCTGATATCTTCGGGCGGGGCGCAATTCAGCAGGATCGCGCCCACGCCCCGCGGCTCGAGTTCCGCCACCGCCTGGCGGAACTCCTCGCCGGTGAACAGCCGCCCGCGTTCGTCGGGCACGAACGCGACCCAGCAGGGCAGGCCGAGCGACCCGGCGACTTCGAGCGCGACGCGCGCCTCGGCGATGCTATTGACCGTTTCCAGCAACACGAGGTCCGCGCCGGCATCTTTCACGACGGTGAAGATTTCGCGGTATTCCTCGCGAGCTTGCTTGGCCGAAGGCGTCAGGTCGGGTCGGAAGCACCACTCGAGCGTGGTCACTGCGGCGGCGACCGCCACCGGGCGCGCCGCAGCCACGCGCTCGCGCGCTTCGATGGCCAGGCGCACGGACGCGGCCAGCAGGCTATTGGCGCGGTCGTCGAGGTCGGAGGCGCCGATGTGGCGCCGATGCGCGGCGTCGCGGAAATGATTGTAAAGAGCGCGGCGGCAGAGCTGGAAGCTGTTCGTGCTGATCACGTCGGCACCGGAGCGGATGTAGTCCTCGTGGATGCCGCGAACAAACTCCGGCCGGTTGGCGAGCTGGTGGTCCGCCCAGGTGACGTTGCGGCGGAGAATCTCCGTGCCGATGGCGCCGTCGAGAACGAGGGTCTCGCGGCGCGCCAGCTTCTCCGCTATGGCCTCGTAAATCGCTGGCGAGTTCACGTCTGCGCGCTCCTTGTGTCTGCGGCGAGCCAGGCTCGCAGCGCGGCGATGTGCGCGGGACGCGTGCCGCAGCAGCCGCCGAGGATGCTGGCGCCGCGCTCGCGCCAGCGGCGCGCTTCGGCGAGGTACTTCTCCGCGGGCCACTGGTCGGTTTCGACGAACTGCGGGAAAAACTCGAATTTCCAGCTTGGCGGCGAGAAGCGGCCGACGTGCGCGAAGCCGCCAAAGGGCAGCGAGCAGCAGCGGGCAAGCTTTTCGAGCGCGCGGGTGACATCCTCCGGCGGCACGCAATTCACCAGCAGCGCGTCGGCTCCGCCGCGCTCCATTTCGGCGACCGCCTCGTCGAGCGGCTCGCGGCTGAGCAATTCGCCTTCGGGGCCCAGCACGAAGCTGACCCAGACCGCCAGGCCGGCCGCGCGTCCCGCCTGGAGCGCCGCGGCGGCCTCGGCGATTGTGTTCATGCTTTCGAGCAGCAGGAAATCCACTTTTTCTTGGGCAAATACGCGCGCCAGCGCCTCCTGCTCGCGCCGCGCCTGCTCGGCCGGGGGAGCCAGGTCCGGCCGGAAGCAGTGCTCGAGCGGCGAGAGCACTCCGGCGATGGCGCCGCGGCCATCGGCGCCGGCCTTTACGCGCGCCTGGCGGGCCAGTTGCACGCTCGCGCGCAGCAGGCGCGGCGTCAGCTCCTCAAGGCCGGGCGCGCCGATGTGCCGCATGTGCTCGCGGTTACGGAAGACATTGAGGTAAATGCGCGGGTTCAGTTGAAAGGTATTCGTGCGCAAGACGTCCGCGCCCGCGGCGAGGTACTCCCCGTGGAGCTGCTCGACCGCCGGCGCGTCGGTCAGCAGGCCATGCTTGCGCCAGCGCACGCCGCGGCGCACAAGCTCTGTTCCGAGCGCGCCGTCGAGCAAAACCGGCTCGCGCGCCTGCAGGCGTGCACGAATCAGGTCATACATGCGGTCGCTTCCGTGTGAAAAACCGCGCCATCATAGTGGAGCATCGAGCGGTTTTCAATCCCGGAACGGTGGGGCAGCGGGCCCGAGCGTGTTCGCGCTGACGGGACTCAGTTTTCCAGGCCCGGCGGGCGCAAGTGCGCCGCCTTGGCGAACTTCTGCCGCACGTAGTCCGCTTCAAACTGGGCGATCAGCAAGCCTTGGCTGCCGTCGAGGAAGCCCAAGCGCAAAACGTAGGCGTGCAGGAAGCGCCACCATGGAGCCAGCGCGCGCATCAGCGCGCCGGGCTGCTCGCGGCGTTCGGCCATCTCCTGGGCGCCGAGCTCGGCATAGAGCTCGATGCGCTGGCGGAACTCCTCGAGCGAATCACAAGTGTAGTGGAGGATCTCTCCGGGGAGGGTCTCGATGCTTCCCCTGAGGCGCAGGCTTTCGTGCACGTAGTCGCCCTGCCAGCGGGCGCGCCGGCGATCGTATAGGCGGACCTTGTGGTCTGGATACCAGCCGGAATGGCGAATCCAGCGGCCGAGGAACCGGGCGCGCCGCGCGAAGCGGCAGCCCGCCAAGTCCGGCGGGGGCTCGGAGCTCATCCACGCGCGCAAGACGGCTTGGGCTTGCGCATCGAGCTCCTCATCCGCGTCCAGGCTCAGGACCCAGTCGTGCCGCGCCTGCCCCGCCGCATAGTTCTTTTGCGCCGCATAACCCGGCCAGGCGTGCGTGACCACCCGCGCGCCCAGATTGACGGCAATTTCGCCGGTGCCGTCGGTTGAGCCGGAGTCCACCACGAGCATTTCGTCGGCCCAGGAGACCGAACGCAGGGCGCGGGCAATCGCTTCGGCTTCGTTCAGCGCGATGATGACGGCCGAAATCGGCGGCATGGCTGGCGTCGAAGCAATGATCGGGGGCAGGATCGCTGGGGCGAGCGATGGGATTCGAACCCACGACCCTCGGGTCCACAGCCTAAGGGGTCCACGCTAAGTCTCGCTGATTCTGCTGCCCGTTACACCCCGACCGGCCTCAATCTTACCTCCCCCAAGCCTGATTTTGCGCCCAAATTGCGCCCAAGCTTTTCTGCCGGGCCGGTTGAATGATGGCGAAGAAAAGAAAGTGGCGCGAGGGGCCGGGGGTGAACAACGAGTCCATCCCGATTGGAGAGCACCTACTGACGATTCGAGAAGCTGCGAAGATCCTCCGCCTTCACCCTCGCACTGTGCGGGAATACCTCAGCCGCGGAGAGCTGGAAGGACGAATCATCGGTGGACGGTGGAGAATCAGACGGAAAGACGTTGAGGCTTTCTTTGAGAATTGTAGCTGCGAATAGACATCCCGGACAGGTGGAGTATTCTGTCGCGCTAACGTCCTTTTTTCCCCTCTTAAGGCAGGAAGCGGGGCTTCCAGAACTGGAGTCCGACAGGTCGCGGAGGCAATCATGCTCCCGGGGGTTGAACTTCCCGCAGACGGCGCTCGAGGAATCGGCGCTCACTGTCGTTGGTGACCAAGGCGAGCGCCCGCAGGTAGCTCTGCGCCGCTTCCGCTGAGTCACCGACACGGCGAAGCAAATCGGCGCGCGCCGCATGCAGCAGGTGATAGCCGTCAAGCTCTCCGGCGAGTCCATCAATGATCGGGAGTGCCGCCCGAGGCCCCTCCACCATCGCCACCGCGCGGTTCAACGACACGACGGGAGAGGGTTGCACGCGTTCGAGAAGATCGTAGAGCTGGACAATCCGTGGCCAGTCCGTATCCTCGGCGTGCGCCGCCTGACAATGCACGGCCGCGATCACCGCCTGCAGCGCAAACGGTCCGGGCCCGCCCTGCAACTCCTCCTCGACGAGCGGCAACGCCTCGGCGATCTGCTGTTGATTCCAACGACGGCGGTCCTGCTCCTCAAGAAGGACAAGATCCCCGGCCTCATCGACACGGGCATCGCGCCGCGCGTCGTGAAGCAACATGAGGGCGACGAGTGCTGTCGCCTCCGCCGGAGGCTCCGGCCCCATCAATGCCCTGATCAGGCGTCCCAGACGGATGGCTTCGGCGCAGAGGTCGGCCCTCACCAGCGGCCTACCCCGAGTGGCCGTATAGCCTTCGTTGAAGACAAGATAGATCACAGTGAGCACGGCGTCGAGCCGCGCGGCCATGTCGTTTGTCTCAGGCACCAGGTACGGAATGCCGGCGTCGCGAATCTTGCGCTTCGCGCGCACCAGCCGCTGCGCCATGGTTGCCGTCGGCACCAGAAAGGCGCGCGCAATCTCGTGCGTCTCGAGGCCGTACAGCGTACGCAGGGTCAGTGCCACCTGCGACTCGAGTGCCAGCGCCGGGTGGCAGCAGGTGAAGATCAGCCGAAGGCGATCATCGGGAATCTCGCTCGTGTCGTAATTCGGCTCTTCGATGGTGCGGCCGAACCCTAATGCGGTGTACGATTCGAGTTTCTCCCCGAGCCGCGCCCGGCGCCGGATACGGTCGATGCCCTTGTGCCGGGCGGTCTGGATGAGCCAGGCGCGCGGGGATTCGGGTACGCCGGAGGCCCGCCATTGGTGCACGGCGGCTGCAAACGCTTCCTGCGCAGACTCTTCGGCCAAGTCGAAGTCGCCGACGAGTCCAATCAGGGTGGCGACGATCCGGCCCCAATCGGAGCGATAGACTGCTTCAACTGCCGTGGCGGCGTCATCAGACATACCCGATTGTAATTATTTCTCCGCCGGGATGTCGAATCGCCCGCCCACCGTTCGACTCACTTTCGGAGGCACACGCATGAAATACATGCTCCTGATTTACTCCGACGAGCAGGCCTGGAGCGACGCCGAGCGGGAGCACTGTTTCGAGGAGTCCACGCAACTTGCGCACCAGCTCAAAGCAAGCGGGCAGTATCTGGCCGCCGCCCCGCTGCAGCCGGTCGCGACGGCGACCAGCGTCCGGGTACGCGACGGCAAACGCCTCGTGACCGACGGTCCGTTCGCCGAGACGCGCGAGCAATTCGGCGGCTACTTCCTGATCGAAGCAAAGAACCTCGACGAGGCCATGGCCATTGCCGCACGGATCCCAGGGGCACGCAAGGGCACTGTCGAAATCCGGCCGGTGACGGAAATTGCGGGCCTGCCAACGGATTAGAGTCCGCGACAAGCGGACGCAGGGAGAGGGGGACCGCATGCGTCCCGCATGCATGTCAATATGGCAACCCCGACGTTGGTGGTCGCCAGCGCAACCACAACGGGCGGGCTCGCCGCGCTCGTCGTGGAAAATCGCCGTGCCAAGACTGGCGCGAAACTTTGAAAGGAGAAAAGTATGAGCGGGGTACGGGTATTGGTAGGTACACGGAAGGGCGCGTTCGTCCTGACATCAGACGGCAAGCGCCAAAAGTGGGATGTCAGTGGCCCCCACTTTGCGGGCTGGGAGATGTACCACGTCAAGGGATCTCCCGCGGACCCGAACCGGCTGTATGCGTCGCAGACCAGCGGTTGGTTCGGACAGATCATTCAGCGATCAGATGATGGCGGCAGAACATGGCACCAACCCGGAACACCCCCCGGCGAACCGACCACCACCCCAGACGGTATGCCCAAGGGCGAGAGCAACAAGTTCGTTTACGACACGTCTCCCGAAACCGGCAAACCGCTCACGACGCACCAGTGGTACGACGGCACCCAACACCCCTGGGAGTTCAAGCGAGTGTGGCATCTGGAACCGTCGCTGACCGATCCCGATACCGTTTACGCCGGGGTGGAAGACGCCGCCATGTTCCGCTCGATCGACGGCGGCCAGACGTGGCAGGAACTCGCCGGACTGCGCGGCCACGGCACAGGACCCAAATGGCAGCCGGGCGCCGGCGGGATGTGCTTGCATACGATTCTTCTGGATCCAAGCAATTCTGCGCGGATGTACATCGCCATCTCGGCCGCGGGTGCCTTCCGCACCGATGACGCCGGCAAGACGTGGAAGCCGATCAACCGTGGCCTGAGGTCTGAATACATCCCCGACCCGAATGCCGAGGTCGGCCACTGCGTTCATCGCATTGCGATGCACCGGTCGCGTCCGAAGGTGCTGTTCATGCAGAAACACTGGGACGTAATGCGCAGCGAAGATGCGGGCGACTCATGGCACGAGGTCAGCGGGAATCTGCCGACGGACTTTGGGTTCGTGATCGACGTCCACGCGCACGAGCCGGAAACCCTCTACGTCGTCCCAATCAAAAGCGACTCGGAGCACTTTCCGCCCGATGGAAAGCTGCGCGTGTACCGCAGCCGCACGGGCGGAAATGAATGGGAAGCGCTCACCAAAGGGCTGCCGCAACGCGATTGCTACGTCAACGTGTTGCGTGACGCAATGGCCGTGGACTCGCTCGATAAATGCGGCGTGTATTTCGGTACCACTGGCGGGCAGGTGTACGCTTCAGTTGATGCCGGAGATAGTTGGGCGCCCATCGTCCGAGATCTTCCGGCCGTGCTTTCGGTCGAGGTCCAGACATTGCCATGATCCGAGTCGTGCTCCCGGCGCATTTGCGGACACTGGCCCAGGTCAACGGCGACGTGGAACTTGAGGTTAAAGGACCGGTCACGCAGCGCTCCGTGCTCGACGCGCTCGAGGCCCGCTATCCGATGCTGCGCGGGACGATCCGAGACCACGTCACGCAACAGCGCCGACCGTTCTTGCGGTTCTTCGCCTGCGATGAGGATCTGTCCCTTGAGCCGCCGGACGCTCCACTGCCCGACGCGGTCGCGTCGGGGGCGGAGCCCTTGTTCATCATCGGGGCCATTGCCGGCGGCTAGCTGCCAGCAGAGGGCAAGTGAGGCAACGCAAGGAGTGTTGCCGCGGTCACGCTGCCGTCGGAGGGGGAGATGGTCAGGACGCGGGTCTTCGATCCTAGCGCCCGGCGCCGAGCATCGTAAGAGCACGCAGTCAAGCCAAGGAGTAAAACCATGTTGGAAAAGTGCAAAGCGTTCAGCGGTTTTTCGGTAGACGACACTCAGAAGGCGAAGGAGTTCTATGGCCGAACGCTTGGACTGGAGGTTTCGGAATCTGATGGCCTGTTGAACCTGCACCTTGCGGGCGGCACCAGGGTCCTGATTTATCCCAAGCCCAACCATGCTCCGGCAACCTTCACCGTCCTCAATTTCCCGGTGGACAGTGTGGACAAAGCGGTGGACGAGCTCACGAAGCGCGGCGTCCGCTTCGAGATCTATAACGAGCCTAATTTCAAAACGGACGAAAGAGGGATTTTCCGCGGGGGAGGTCCCGTCATAGCGTGGTTCAAAGACCCCGCCGGCAATATTTTGTCCGTTCTCGAGCCGACGTGATGGAAAGCAGTCAGCAAGGCCGAGTTCTAGTTAGTTGAATCGCAAAAACTGCAGACAAAAAGGAGACGACGAACGATGGCACAACCGACGCACGAACAGGGGCAACTCCAGCTACAGATCTACGACTTGCGGCGCGAAGCCAAGCTGCGCCAGGCACGCGATTGGTTCTTCCGGAACTACTACGTGGACAGCTTCGATGACTCTATGCGCATCGCGGCACCTGGAACGGAAAACGGAGCGCTGGCGATGATGGTGTTCAGCTACTGGGAGCAAGCCTGCGCGTTCCTCAACCACGGCCTTCTGCACGAAGACCTGTTTTTTGAAACCAGCGGCGAGTTTTTCGGTGTGTGGGAGCTCGCCAAGGGCATCGTGCCGCAGGGGCGCGAGCGGTTCGCCAACAAGCAGTTCCTTGTGAATCTGGAAAAAGCCGCACAACGCTACGAATCGTGGATCGAAAACCGCTCGCCCGGTCATGTTGCCGCCATGCGGAAGTTCATGAAGCAGATGCGCGATCAGGCCGCAACAGCAGCGAAAGCCTGAGAAGACATCAACGAAACGGGTCTTGGCCGGACGCTCAATCAGCACCCTGATTGCGCAGTTTATGGTCTCGGGTGGAACACGTCCCGCGGTTCTGGACGGAGCTTCGCGCCCACGGCGCAGGCAATCGTTTCAGCTTCGTTCAGCGCGATGATGACGGCCGAAATCGGCGGCATGGCTGGCGTCGAAGCAATGCTCGGGGGCAGGATCGCTGGGGTGAGCGATGGGATTCGAACCCACGACCCTCGGGTCCACAGCCCGATGCTCTACCACTGAGCTACGCTCACCGTCGAAGGAAAATCATAGCATGGCGGTGCGGTTCGGCAAAGGCGCGGGGCGTCGCGAGCGGAGCAGCTTCAGCCCTTGCGGCGGAAGGGCGTGAGCTTGTGCGAGTGCCGCGGCAGCCGGCTGGGGCGAATCCGCGCGCGGGCGAACTCCGCCCAAGGCCCCTGGGGCTCGTAGTGGAGATAAAAAGAGAGGTGCTTGCGGGCCAGCTCCAAGTGACCGCGTTTCTCGTAGGCGAGGGCCAGATTGAGGTGGGCGTCAGCAAGGTGCGGCGCGAGCTGCACGCCGCGGCGCAGGTGCTCGATAGCACCGTCGGTGTCGCCGAGTTGCTCAAGCACGCAGCCCAGGTTGAACTGGATCAGCGCATTCTCCGGCTCGAGCAGCGCCGCGGCGGCGAAAACGTCTCTCGACTCCTCCAGGCGCCGGAGCTGATAAAGCGTGGTGCCCAGGTTGGTGTGAGCGTCCACCCAGTCCGGCGCCAGGTCCACGGCGTGGCGGTAGGCTTCTGCGGCCTTCTCGAGCGTTTCCGGAGAGGAATCGCCCGCCAGGCCGATCTCAAACCACTCCTCGGCGGTGTGCGGCTCCAGTCTGCGCACTTTGGCCGCCAGCGCCTGGGTTGCAAACTGCAACACAAACTGTCCGGTGAGCGGCTCGATGGGCCGGACTTGCGACGACGGGGGATGGACGACGATTTCGCGGCCGTTGCTGACCACGCGAAGCTCGGACAGCGGCGCGCGCTGCTCGCCGAGCTGTTCTTGCAGGGCCAGGATAGCCCGGCGCAGGCGCCGCGCGGGGATGCGATGGGCGGTGAGCTGCTTGATCGTCTCCAGCGCCACCAAGTCGGCGAAGCTGTAAAACCGCTCGCCCCAGCGCGCCCGCGGCTCGATCAGCCGCAGCCTGCCCCAGTAGTCGAGCTGGTGGCGGGTAACGCCGATCATGCGCGCAACTTCGGTTCGCGTGAAGCGCTGGTTCAACTCGCTTGGCTCCGGCGGCTGGGTGCGGGCGTAGCGCGGCGTCTCGCCTATGGCCCTGCCGAAGATTATGCACCTGCGTGTCAAGCGTGTGGCCTCGAATCGGCCCCCAGAGGCGGGCTCGCTGCCGGAGTTGTCGGCCAGGAACACGCCGCTTGCGCCGAGAATGCGGCTTGCTAAACTCGATACCGGAACGGATTCCCCCAACATGCAACCTCACGCTGCCGAGCGTCGCCACCTCGAGCGCCAGGTGACGTTTGCCCGGCCGATTTTCATGGTGCTCGCTCTGGTGGACCTGCTCGAGCTGAAGTCCGAGCCGCAGGTGCATCGGGCGCTGCTGTTTGTCTCGGTCTATCTTGGCGCGGCTCTGGCGCTGGCCTTGTTGCAGAGCGTACGCCGGGTCAGCGAGCTGCGCGTGCCCCTGGAATTGGATCTGGCGGCGCTGGCGGCGTTTCTCGTGCTCACGCCCTCGGTGGTGGCCTTCTGGTTTCTCTACCTTTTTGTGGTCTTTGCCGCGGGCATTGTGTGGGGATTGCGGCGGGCGGTGGTGCTGGCGGGGCTGGTTTCGCTGGCCTTGCTGGTGCGCACCGCCATCCGCGGCCCGGTGAACTGGCCCGTAATGATCTCCTGGGTGGCACTGGTTGTCGGCACATTTGCCGCGGGCGCGGGTCTGGCGTTTCTCGGCGAACGCCATCGGCGGCACGCCGCCGAACATGAGTTCCTGGCGCGGCTGGCGGGCTTGATGCAAGTGGACCGCGGCGTGGCGGAGTCGCTGCGGCTGGTGCTTGACGAGTTGACCAAGGCATTCGCCTGCGAGCGGGCCATCCTGGTCTTCCGCGACACAGATCTGGAGCGCATCTTTGTTTGGAAGGTGCGCGCCGGCGAGACCGCACGCATCAGTCCGGAGAGCCTGCCGCTCACCCGCGGCGACGGCTTCCTTCTCGATGACCCTGACGCCAGCACCTGCTGGAACGACCTCGAGCGCGCCGGCGAGGGTTTTGGCTGGAACCGCCGCGACGGCCGGCGCCTGGCCGTGCTGCCGCGCCTGCCCGGGCCTTCGCGCAAGGAGCTGGAGCTGCGTTCGATGATGGCCGCGACGTTCGAGTTCGGCGGGCTGCCCGCCGGGCGCATCTTCCTCGGCAACGGCAAGCGCAAGTTTTCGCCGCAGGACCTGTGCTGGCTCGAGCGCATCGTCCGCCACCTGAGCCCGCCGCTGGAAAACCTCTTCCTGCTGCGTCACCTGCGCGCCCGCGCCATCGAAGCCGAGCGCAGCCGCATCTCGCGGGACCTCCACGACGGCATCCTGCAAACCCTGCTGAGCGTCGAAATTCAACTGGACGTGCTCCGCCGCAAGCTGCCCGGCGCGCCGGAGCAGACGGGCAGCGGGCTGGCCACGCTCCAGCAGACGGTACGCAACGAAACCGACGAGCTGCGCCAGATGGTCACTGATCTGCGACCCCTGCGCGTGCAGAGCGCCGACCTGGTGGACCTGATGCGCGGCTTCGCCGAGCGCTTTCGCAATGAGTCGGGCCTGGCGCTTGACCTGCTCATTGACGCCGTCGAGCTTCAGGTGCCGGACCGCATTTGCCGCGACCTGTTTCAGATTTACCGCGAATCCCTTAACAACATAAAAAGACATGCGCGCGCCACCCACGTCGTGGTAAAACTATGGCAAAATGACAGCCGAGTCGTTCTCGTGGTGGACGACAACGGCGCGGGGTTCAGTTTTGCGGGCCGGTTCACGGGGGATGAGCTGGATCGCCTGCGCTTGGGGCCCATTTCCATCAAGGAGCGCACCCGCAGCGTGGGGGGTATGTTGACCGTGGAATCCACTCCGGGCCATGGCGCGCGGGTGACCGTCGAGGTGCCGCTCGGCTAACATGGCCAAGAACAAACAACCCATCCGCATCCTGGTGGCGGACGACCACGCCATCTTCCGCGACGGCTTGCGGCGGCTGCTGGAGGCGGATGACGACGTCGCCATCGTGGGCGAAGCCTCGAACGGCAACGAGTGCATCCGCATGCTCAGCAAGCTGAAGCCCGATATCCTGCTGCTCGACCTGCGCATGCCGGACAAGGATGGCCTGGCCGTGCTCGAAGAGGTCAACTTCGATTCGCTGCCCACCCGGGTGATCGTCCTGACCGCCGCCGAAGACGACCGCGACGTCATCCGCGCCATGCGCCTGGGCGCTCGTGGCGTCGTGCTGAAGCAATCCGCCACCGACCTGCTGGTCAAGAGCATCTACCGCGTCCACGCCGGCGAAATCTGGCTGGACAACCGCATGACCGCCGAGGTCATGAAGGCCTTTGCCAAGTCCTCCGACAGCGGCCCGCGGCGCGAAAAGCCGCTGCTCAGCGACCGCGAAAAGGAAATCGTGCAACTCGTGGCGCAGGGTTACCGCAACAAGGAAATCGGCGAGAAGCTGTTCATCAGCGAACAGACCGTAAAAAACCACCTGCACAATATCTTCGACAAGCTCGGCGTGTCCGACCGGCTCGAGCTGGCTCTCTACGCCATCCATCACCGTCTGATTGACCAGGCCTAGCGCGCGGCCCCCCCCGCAAAATCTTCCTAGTACGCCCGTACCACCTCTGCCGGCCGCAGAATGTGCCGTCCGGCCTATTGAGAGGACGCCGGCGGACAGCTATCCTACAGCCGTCATCGAATGGCTGTAGCAGCAGTCATCTAGGAGGGTTCTCCTTGTCCGGCAAAGAACGCCGCGCAACCCAGCGCTTTCAAATCAAGTTGCCGCTGACCGTCCGGTGGACCACCGGTTCGGCGGTCGGCGAAGCCCGCACCGAATCGAAAGACGTCAGCTCCCGCGGGCTGTTTTTCTTGCTTCCGAAAGAAGTCACGCACGGCTCGCCCGTGGAGATCTTGTTGACTCTGCCCCACGAAATCACCCTGGCCGGCCCGGTGAGGGTGCGCTGCCTGGGACGCATCCAGCGCACCGTTTCGGAAACGGAAGGCAAGGTGGGAGTGGTGGCAGCCATCGAACGCTACGAGTTCCTGCGCGGCGACGAACACGCTGCGTAGCGCGGTTCTTGCCTACCACCTGCGGAGGTGGGCAGGAAAAGCCGGGGCGCTCTGGCCCCTCAGCGGAGCGCCCCGGTTCTTTTTTTGGGGAAGAGGCGCGCCTCGCGTGGTCCGCTTGACCGCAGCTCCGAGCAAGCGTAGGCTCCTGTGGAAAATCCCTGCATTCGCCCTGGCACGCGAAGGAGGCTGCGCATGGTCCCTCTCACCGCGCTCTGGCTCCCCATCCTGCTGTCGGCCATCATCGTCTTCGTCGCCAGCTCCATCATGCACATGGTGCTGCCCTACCACCACGGCGACTACCAGCAGCTCCCCGATGAGGACAAACTACTCGCCGCGCTGCGCGCCGCTGGCCTGAAGCGGGGTCTCTATCTTTTCCCTTTTGGCACGCATAAGGAAATGAAGTCGCCCGCCTTGATCGAAAAATACAAGCAGGGACCTGTCGGGATGATGACCGTGATGCCTAACGGCCCACCCGCCATGCCGAAGTTCCTGGCCATGTGGTTTGTCTATTGCCTGCTGATCGGCTTCTTCGTCGCCTATCTCACCGGACGCACGGTTCCGACCGGCGCGCACTATCTGGCCGTCTTTCGCGTCGCCGGCACCGCGGCGTTCCTCGCCTACGGTCTGGGGCACCTGAGCAACGGCATCTGGAAGGGTCAGACGTGGAGCGCGACGCTCAAGGAAGTGATCGATGGGCTCGTCTACGGCTTGCTGACCGCGGGAACCTTTGGCTGGCTTTGGCCCCGCTAGCACTCTGGCTGGGCGAGTGGCCAATTTTTCGGTCGAGCCGACTAGTGTCGTGTCTCAGAAAAACCGTACATATCTTCCGTCACATCGCCGGCGCCCGAAGCTATAGCCCAGGCCTTCAGACCTGGGGCATTTTCAGAGGTTTGCGGAAGGCCCCGCCTCTGAAGCGGCGGGCTACACTTAGGCCAGTGCTTTGAGGGACGCAAGAATAGGCGGGGAAGAATCCCAAACCTCAAGAGGAAGGATTGCGCTTGATATGTTCAGGTGATCGACGGCTGTCCGATGCCGCGCCGGTCAAATGGCTTCCCCCTCGTGATGCGCGAGCTATTTTCTGGTGGTGGCTGAACCAGCCGGTAGCTCACGAAAAGCGCCCGCCAGGTCGTAGTAATCGGTGAAGCGCTTGATCCGACCGTTCTCGATCACCGCGATCGAAGCACCGTGTGCCGCGATTGGTTTGCGTACCAGAGGCCCAATGGGGCTGTCGCCCGTGAACGTGCTCGTCCACGTCCACTCCGCGGCCACCACCGGGCCTGCCTCGACCAGCGTGGTGATGTGCCAGTGGAGATCTGGCTGACGCTCGATATTGAGACGCATGAAGTCCTTGATCTCGGCAGGGCCCTGGCCACGGAATTGCTGCGCGAGATCTTCGTGAATCGCGTCCGCGGCCAGCAGCGTGTCGAGCGCCGCGAAATCATGGCGGTTCCAGGCCGACACGTAGGCCTCAAGCACCGGCCTTCCTGACTGCGGGTTTTCCGTTCTTGTCTGCCGGCTGCAGGCCAGTAGGACGGCGCAGAGGCAAATCGCGGCGGCTAAGATTCGCTTCGTCATCGGGACCCCCAAGTTTGGACAATGGGCACGCGCACCGGCGGAATTCTCGGCCGCCAGCCAACGCCCGAGTTCAGCGGCAACTCCCACCCGCACTACGCGCCACATCATACATCTGGAGCCGGAAACTAGGGCAGGGCGCCTGCGTGTCGGCCTCGGTGTGCGCGATTTGATCTGTGGTGACTTGCGCCGCGACATCCTGTTGTGACAGGTGTTTCTGTTCGCGGAGATACGAGATGCGACGACCAATCATTTGCTGGGAGCCTCGGGCGGAACGCCAGGGCCAAACGCCTTGAAAAGCCGAGACAGCGCAAGAGCGACGAAAGGGATACCAGCGCAATGAGGAACGTCTAAGCTAGACCCCGCCAGGCGCCCCGGCTGCCTGCCAGACCAGACTAGCCAGCCGAACTGCCCAACGAGCCGCGCTGCCACTCAACCACAGACAGGGAGATCTGAAATTGACAGGAGAAGGGCGGCTGCCGTGTGGTTTTGCGCAGCGATGAAGTTGAACTCGGGAATTCCGGTTGATTCAGGGCGCGGCCGGTTGAGACGCCCAGGCGCCAAGAGAATCAGCTTCCCAAGGAGACCGTTGGTGGTATACTGCGCAAGAATATTACGTGTAGGGAACTCCGCTCACGCGCTCATCGCGGGTCGAGGCTTTTATGCACAGACTCCGCATGCCATTTGCGAACGCCCGGCCCAGAAAAAATTTCAGGATGGAAAGGAGACTCTGATGAGCACCAGCCCCCGTGCTCAAACGACCGATTTCAGTCGCGATGTTCTAGGCCGTTATATCTGCAATGGCCTCGACGAAGCCCTCCGCAGCACCGATATCCATGCCACGCGCCCCAACGGAAATCCGCAACACGACGCCAGACCCTTCGACATCATCGTGATCGGCGGCGGCACGTTTGGGTCAGCCATCGCGCAACATCTATTCTCAGTTGATGCCAGGCACAGCCATCGAATTCTGGTGCTCGAGGGCGGGCCGTTTGTGCTTCCGGAGCACGTGCAAAATCTTCCCATGGTCGGACTCGATGTGCCGGGCGCGACCTCAATCGCCGACTTGCGCGCCGCCGGGCAAGATCGCGCCGCGAGGAATGAGGTTTGGGGGCTCGCCTGGCACTCGAATCAGAAGTTTCCGGGCCTGGCGTATTGCGTGGGCGGACGATCGATTTTCTGGGGCGGATGGTCGCCGCAATTGTTGCCGGCGGAGATGCCGTCGGGCCGCTGGCCATCGAACGTAGTGCAGGATCTGAGCAATAAATACTTCCGTGAAGCGAGCGTGCAGACCGGCGTCAACGAGACGAACGACTTCATCAGCGGGCCGCTGCACGAAGCCCTGCGGCAGCAACTGTACGAGGGCGTCACCGCCGGGCGCGTGACCGAAGCCATTCCGCTAGGCCAATTGCCGCTGCACTTGGACTTACCCGCCGCAAGGATGGCAGCCATGAGAGGTGTGGCCGCGGCTGCGGCCGGTGGATCGACGCGGAGTTCCTCGGTGGGCGTAACGACGTCTCAGGACATTTCGAAACTCGAAGCGCCGCTGGCGGTGCAGAGCCGCACGCGCCCGGGCTTCTTCCCATTCAACAAGTTCAGTGCAGTGCCGCTGCTGATGAGGGCGGCGCGGGCGGCGGAATCGGAGTGCGGCGGCGACGACGTGAAAAAGCGGCTGATGGTCGTGCCCAATTGCCATATCACGCGGCTGGTCACGGCGCGCACGCCCGCCGGGCTGAACGTGATAGGGGTGGACACGAATCTCGGCTATGTGCCCGTTCCGCCTGCTGCGCCGGTGATCATCGCGCTGGCGACGATTGAAAGCACGCGCTTGGTGCTCGTGTCAACGCAAGGCGAGCCCGGCTTCGATCTCGTGGGGCAGAACCTCATGGCCCACCTGCGCTCCAACTTAACTATCCGCATCCCGCGCGCGGCCTTGCGGACGCTGGACCCGACCATCAGCGGCTTGCAGGCGTCTGCACTGTTCGTCAAGGGGAAGCACCGGCACACGGATGGCTCGCTGGGGCATTTCCATCTGCAAATCACCGCCGCGGGCCTGGGAGCGTTGGGGACGGACTCGGAGGCAGAGCTCTTCAAGAAGGTTCCGGACATCGACGGGTTCGACGCTTTCGAGAACGTAACGGCCAGCCACGTGGTGATCACTATCCGGGGCATCGGCGAAATGGAGCCCGAAAACCCGACGAACCGTGTGACACTCGATCACGAGAGCGACGAATACGGTATGCCCCGTGCGTTTGTCTCGCTGCAATACAGCGCGAAAGACCTGGCCCTCTGGGATGCCATGGACAAAGCCGCGGATGAAGTGGCGCGCGTTTTCGCGGGCGGGCTGCCGTTCGAAATTCTAGGCAAGAACCGCGACGGCCTAGGCACCACGCACCACGAAACGGGAACGCTCTCGATGGGCGACCGCGGAGCGGGAACATCGGTCACCGACGAGAACTGTGCGATTCGCGGACTCTCCAATGGGTACGTTGCGGGGCCCGCGCTGCTCCCCACGATTGGCTCGCCTAATCCTATGCTCACCGGCATCGCCCTGGCGCGGCGGCTTGGAGATCGCTTGGTGCCCAAACCCGCGCCCGATCAGCCGGGCGGTGGGTTCACTGCTCTGTTTGACGGCTTTACGACCGACAAATGGCGGATGTCCACAATCAAAAACCAGCCGGGCCGAGATGACGCGGGGCACTTCCTCATCGTGGACGGCACGCTCGAATCCGTAACTGGCACAGACCTAGGCCTCTACTGGTGCACTATCCCCACGCCGCCGGATTTCATCCTCAAGGTCCAGTGGCGGCGGTGGGAGGACTGGGATAACTCCGGCGTGTTCGTGCGCTTCCCCGATCCGGAGAAATTCCGCTACAACAACTCCGCGTTTGCCGCGGTGGATTTCGGCTTCGAGGTGCAGATCGACGAGACCGGGGCGCCCGATGGCGCCGCGATCCATAAGACCGGGGCGATCTACCGCAGCGATGGAAGAACGGACAATGAAATCCTGACCATCAAACCCGCACGGCCGATTGGCGAGTGGAATGAATACGAGATCCGCGTGAAGAAGCAGACCTACACTATCTTTTTGAACGGCGAGCAGACCTGCGTGTTCAATAATCCTTATCCGAACCGGGGCCTGCCCAGCACCGCGAACGCTCCGGCGTTCATCGGGCTGCAGACGCACACCGGGCGCGTGGCCTTCCGGAACATTCACATGAAGGCGCTGTAATCGGATCCGGGTCGGCCCGTGCTGCCCGGCGCCGGCCGACGTGAGATGAGATCGCTTGAATGAGACCTTCGGCCATTGCGCGAGTCAAGTAATCTGCGGGGAACCTAAGAAATCTTTCCAGACGGCCAGCGCCCGGGCAGCGCCTCGACAAGTTGTTCCATAAAGCGGTGCAGCATTCACGCGCCAATGGCCTATTGTTGCGAATAGTTCTTCGCACCGCCCATCAGGATCGCTCCCAATAAACGCCCATCGCCGAAACTGTCCCACCGAACAAGCGCAAGATTGCGATTTCCCGCGCAAAGTCGCGGTGTGTTCAGTGATACCGGGCGGGAATAGCCCATGTAAACAGATGCCGACGATTGGTCGTGAGAACTGCCTGAACCTATCTGTGGGCCTGTGAGCGAAGGCGGGAGGCTGCTTTGCGTAACCGTGCCGTGATCCGGTAGGAACGGTGGTGAACAGCTTCCTCCGAGGTGTTTCCCTCGAGCTGAGCTAGTTGCTTTGCAGTCAGGCCCTCCAGCTTCAATGCCGTAAGCACCTGCTGCTCGGAGGCGGCAAGAACTCCCGTGCGTCCCGATTCTGACAATACGGGACGCTCCGCATCGGCGGAATCGGGGCGCTTGCAATGCCGAGGAGGAAGATGGTCGGGGCGCCCGGATTTGAACCGGGGACCTTCCCGGCCAAGCCGGGACGCGCTACCGCGCGCCCGCAATGTTGAGGAGGAAGTTGGTCGGGGCGCCCGGATTTGAACCGGGGACTTCCTGCGCCCAAGGCAGGCGCGCTACCAGGCTGCGCTACGCCCCGACACTCCTAAGTCCAGATTCTAGCGCACATTGCGAGTTTCCTTCTACTGCACATGATCTTTACTGTGCCACAACTGTGCCAGAATCTATTCGATTTGAGCGATCTGGCACAGCGACCAGAGGAAGCGGGGATTCGCAAGTCATTGAAGAATCGTTGTACCTTAGGCGACGCGGAATTGTTGGAAGCTTGGGCGATGCTACAAAAGCAGGCGCGCTCCCTCGTAAGGCTGCCGGCCCGCTTCCAGATTGAGAAACGAATCTCAAAATGCTATGTTGTTGACTCGTCGTGTTCTTTCTTGCGTCTTGGAACACGGTTTTGGGCGGTTTTTGGCACCAATTGTTCCCAACCTGTTCTCCGATTTTCCGAAGCCCGTGCTCAGATTCTCTCTGGAATTTTCACAACGTTTGGGCAGAAAAGGAAACAGTCTCACATAGATTCTTAGGCCAGCTTCGAAGCCACAATCTCAGGACAATCAGCACCGCAGGATGGCAGGCTGTTCCAGAAAGCGAGCAACTTAGACTCGGCGGACGAGAAGACCCATGAACTGTTTGCGCCATTCCAGGTCGCTTCGTCCTTGAGCCGCGGTGTCCATCGATGAGAAACTCGTCAGGCTGTGCCAGCAACGCGTCGATTTCCTTTGCCAGTTAGCGACGAATAGTTGCCTCTCAGTCGGTGTGCGTAGAAGCGTGGGGCACGAGGAATGAAAGACTGCCTCATGAAAGAAACTTCTAAAGTTCGCAAGATCGCTTTTGTCGGCGACCACTTGCCGCGCAAGTGCGGCATTGCCACGTTCACGTCTGACCTGCTTGCAGCCGTCGCAACTGCACATCCCCAAAGCCAGTGTTTCTCAGTGTCGGTGAATGACATTAAAGGTGGCTACGAGTACCCGGAAGTAGTTCGCTTCGAGATTGAGGAGCAGGATTTGTCCTCTTATCTACGTGCTGCGGACTTCCTCAACATCAGCAACGTGGACATCGTCTGCTTGCAGCACGAGTTCGGCATTTTCGGCGGGCCGGCCGGCGGCCATATCCTGGCACTCCTGCGCGAATTGAGAATGCCCGTTGTCATTACGCTTCATACCATCTTGCGTGAGCCGAAAGCCGACCAACGGCGCGTAATGCACGAGTTAGTCGCGCTCTCGACCCGGCTCGTGGTCATGGCTGACCGGGGGCGACAGATGTTGCAGGAGATTTACCAGGCACCGCCGGCCAAGATCGATTTCATCCCGCATGGCATTCCCGACGTAGATTTTGTCGATCCGACCTATTTCAAGGACCAGTTCGGTGTGGAAGGCCGGGTGGTGCTGCTCACGTTCGGGCTGCTTTCGCCGAACAAGGGGATCGAATACGTTCTCAACGCCCTGCCGCACATTCTAGCGGAGTTTCCCGACGTTGTTTATATTGTCCTGGGTGCCACCCATCCCAACGAACTACGCGAGCATGGCGAAGCGTACCGGCTCAGCCTCGAAATCCTTACCAAAAAGAACAAACTCGAGAAGAGCGTCATCTTCTACAACCGGTTCGTAGAACTTGAAACTCTGAAGGAGTTCATCGGCGCCGCAGACCTTTACATCACGCCTTCCCTCAACGAAGCGCAGATCACGTCGGGCACGCTAGCCTATACGTTTGGTGCGGGCAAAGTGGTAGTTTCGACACCGTACTGGCACGCTGCAGAATTGTTGGCGGAAGACCACGGCGTGCTGGTGCCGTTCGGCGACGCCCCGGCCATAGCCCGCGAGGTGATTGGTTTGCTGCGCGACGACACCCGCCGGCATGCCATTCGCAAGAATGCTTACAAGCTGGGCCGTGAGATGGTCTGGAGCAACGTGGCGCGGCTCTATATGCGCTCGTTCGAGTTGTCGCGGATCGAGGGGGCGGCGCGATCTCGAAAATCTCTCGCCACGAAGACGCTCGACCAAAAGCCGCGGGAACTGCCGGAGTTGAAGTTGAGTCATCTCTCGCGGATGACCGATTCGACCGGAATCTTCCAACATGCCATTTTTAGCGTCCCGAATTTTTCGGAAGGCTACTGTACGGATGACAACGCTCGCGCATTCATCCTCGCGGTACTGCTCAGTGAATTGGGAGAAGAGCCAGAGCGCGTGCGGACGCTGGCCACAACCTACGCGGCGTTCTTGCATCACGCGTTCGATCTCAGAGTGAAACGCTTCCACAACCACCTGAGTTTCGACCGCCGCTGGCTCGATGAACAAGGGTCAGAGGATTGTCAAGGGCGAGCGCTCTGGGCGCTGGGCGTGGGCGTGGGGCGTTCGCCCTATCGGAGCTTCCAGATCATGGCCGGACAACTCTTCGCGCTGGCGTTGCCAGCTCTGACGGAGTTCACTTCGCCGCGGGCTTGGGCGTTCGGCCTTATCGGCATTCATGAATACCTGCGCCGGTTGAGCGGTGACAGCCTGGTCAACCAAACCCGTGAGACACTCACTTCCCGGCTCATGGGACTTTTCGAAAGGACCGCCCAGGCGGACTGGCGCTGGTTTCAAGAGGATTTGACTTACGACAACGCGAAGCTTGCACACGCCTTGATTCTCAGTGGACGTGCAACCGGACAACAAGCGGTGTTTGAACGAGGCCTGCAGGTGCTGCGCTGGCTGACGGAATTGCAAACCTCCGAGAGCGGTCACTTTCGGCCCATTGGCACCAACGGATTCTATCGCCGTGGCGGCACGCGCGCCGACTTCGACCAGCAGCCCATCGAGGCGCAAGCAATGGTCTCCGCCTGTCTTGAAGCCTATCGCGCCACATCGGACCTCTGGTGGTACGAGCAGGCGCAACGCGCCTTCGACTGGTTCATCGGCTGGAACGATCTCGGATTGGAACTCTACTCTCCCAAAACAGGCGGCTGCCGCGATGGGTTGCACGTGGATCGGGTCAACCTGAACCAGGGAGCGGAATCAACTCTGGCCTTCTTGCTTTCGTTGGCGGAGATGCGCTTGGCGCAAAATATGCTGACGAGTTTTAAGGAACCGATCGCCGCTTCCAGTCTCGTTTCCCTGGAATAACCGGTCCATGAACGCCAAGTCGATTCACGTCAAACGCACGGCCACGATCCTCAGGCCCGACCAGTCACGCGTTCTTCTGCGGCCATTCAGTCCGGAGGATCCCCAACGGGTCGGCAGGATTATCGCCAGGATCATGTCGCTCCCGGAAGAGCAGGTCGGCCCCCTCCTGGACGAAATCTCCGCGGAATTCTCCCAGCGACACCAGCAGATCCACAAATCCTTTCTGGAACGATTCGAACAAATCCGCGACCATCTATTCACCGGTGATGAAATTTCCGAACAAAGACAACTGTTGATCGGCTCCTATTTCGTTTGCGAATTCTCGTTGGAGTCCGCAGCCCTGTGCAATCCGTCCATCGTCCCGCACCCTGACCAGTCTGACCTGCCTCCGGGCGCTCTGCGTTTTATCCTCAGCTTGCGTGCCACCGGGGAGGGACACATTTCCTCCATCACTTTTCGGACGGGTATCATCCACGTCGACCATCGGATCGAGGTCCTAACCCCAACCGGCTTCCTCACCGAGCCGTGTCAAATCCCGAACCCGCTTTACGAGAAGGCGCTCTTCGAGCGAAAACTCTTTGAGCTGGGATTGACCAACGAATTCACGAGCCGGGTTATGAACAGGTTTGGGGAGTCGTTTGCATTGGAAGAGCTTCGCGCCAATCTCGAAGCCGAAGTGAAGCAGTCCCGACTGTCGGATAGAAGGGTACAGGAACATCAGAAGGCTACCCAGGGAATTTGGATGCTGGCCCGGTCCAATTACGAGGTTCAGTTCCAGCCCGAACAGCGGCTGTGTGAGCGCATCATTTTCCCGGCCACGCCCTCGCAACGCAACGGCATCGAAGACGCCCGGTTCGTCTGTTTCCAGAACGATGACGGCACCCACGCCTACTACGCCACCTTCACGGCCTACGATGGCAAGGTGGTCTTGCCAGAGTTGGTGGAGACCTCTGACTTCCTCCTCTTTCGGTTCATCACCTTGAACGGTCCAGCCGCCGAAAACAAAGGCATGGCCCTCTTCCCCCGGAAAATCAACGGACTCTATGCCATGCTCTCCCGCCAGGACAACGAGAACATCTACCTGATGTTTTCCGACAACGTCCACTTCTGGTATGAACGCAAGGTGCTCCTCAAGCCGACTTTCCCGTGGGAACTGTTCCAGATTGGGAACTGCGGCTCCCCAATCGAGACCGATGCAGGCTGGCTGGTTCTCAGCCACGGTGTCGGCCCCCTGCGAACGTACTGTATCGGCGCGTTCCTCCTCGATCACGATAATCCCGGCAAAGTGATCGGCCGCCTCCGCGAACCCTTGCTCAAACCGGACCAAAAGGAGCGTAAAGGCTACGTGCCGAACGTCGTTTATACCTGTGGTGCTCTCCTCCACAACGGCGAACTGGTCATTCCCTATGGCATGGCCGATCACGCCACCGGTTTCGCTACCGTTCCCCTCGATGAAGTGCTGGCTGCCATGCACTAGGAAATATCGTCGAACAGCATGACAAAGCCCGACAAAAGAGTGGCTGTCCTGTCGCCGATAGCCTGGCGAACGCCTCCTCGGCAATATGGCGCCTGGGAAACTGTGGCTAGCAACATCACCGAAGGGCTCGTCGCCCGTGGCTGGGATGTGACGTTGTTCGCCAGCAGGGATTCTGTGACCCGCGCTCATCTGCATGCCGTGGTGGACAAGGGATATGAAGAGGATTCCGCCGTCGATCCCAAAGTAGCCGAATACCTTCACATCTCCGAAGCGTTCGAGCGCGCTGCTGAGTTTGACCTCATCCACAGCCACTACGACTTCATGGCTTTGACCTACACCCGGTTGGTCAAGACACCGGTCCTCACTACCATTCACGGATTCTCGTCAGCCAAAATCATGCCCGTCTATCAGAAGTATCGTGACGGATATTTTGTTTCCATCAGCGACTCCGATCGAGCCGCAGGGCTGAATTACTTAGCGACAGTCTACAACGGCATCGACCTCTCGTTGTACCCGCTTCAGGAACCCAGCGGTGATGACCTGATTTTCCTCGGTCGGATCCACCCGGATAAAGGTGTTCATCTCGCCATCGAGGTTGCTCGTCTGAGCGGGTTACGTTTGATCATCGCTGGTATCATCCAGGATGAGGCCTATTTCCGGGATCAGGTCAAACCCCATCTCGATGATCAAACCATCCTTTATATCGGACCGGTGGGCGTGCCGGGCAAAAACGAATTGTTCGCCCGGGCCCGAGCTCTACTGCACCTGAACACCATCCCGGAGCGATTCGGACTTGTCCTGGTCGAAGCAAATGCCGCCGGCGTGCCCGCCATCGCGATGGACCTCGGCTCTTGCCGTGAGGTGATCAAGGACGGGCAGACCGGTTTTCTGGTTGACAACGTCACTGAAGCAGTTCGCGCCCTTGAACGAATCCCTGAAATCAATCGTCGTGCCTGCCGCGCCCGGGTCCGGCAATTCTTCTCGATCAACGCAATGGTGGACGGGTACGAACGGGTTTACTCGACGATTTTTGATCTGGAAGCGAAGAGACGAACATGAAGCCAGACATTGTCAGGCGATACCGCCACAACCCCATCCTCACCAAGTCCGAGATCCCCTACCCAGTGGAAACCGTTCACAACGCGGCGGTGGTGAAGTATCAGGACGAATACATTATGCTTTTCCGCTCCCATCTCCGCACGGGACGGTCCATCATCGGTTTGGCACGCAGTCCCGACGGATTCCACTTCACCGCTGATCCAGAGCCCTTTCTTATTCCTGAGTGGGACGGCCCTTTTGCCGCCTATGAGGAGTTCGGCGTGGAGGACCCACGCGTGACGCGACTGGAAGGGGAGTACATCATCACCTACAGCGCCTACTCGCGAAATGGAGTGCGGATCGTCCTGGCGAAGACGAAGGACTTCAGTCAGGTGGAAAGGTTCTCCCTCATCACGCAGGCGGATTGCCGGAACGTGGTGATCTTTCCCGAGAAGTTTGATGGACTCTATGCCCGGCTCGACCGTCCCCATTCGGAAATCGCTCCTTGGTCAATCTGGATTTCCTATTCTCCGGATCTGCGTTTTTGGGGCGAATCTCAGCTCATCATGAGGCCCGAACCATATCACTGGGATGAAATGAAGATCGGTCCCGGCGCCCCGCCGATCAAGACGGATCAAGGATGGCTTTCCATCTATCACGGAGTTTTCCAGACGATGGATGGATCGGTCTATCGTTTGGGGGTTGCTCTTCATGACCTGCAGAACCCGGCAAAGGTTATCGGTGTAGGCGACTCGTGGATTTTGCAACCTGAGGACCCCTGGGAAGTAACTGGATATGTCCACAACGTGGTATTCACCTGTGGGGCCGTTCCCGAGTCCGATGGAACCTTGAAAATCTATTGGGGCGCCGCAGATACTGTCCTGTGCGTGGGCGAAGCAAATGCCTCGGATCTGGTCGCCCTATGCCTGGAGCACGGCAGACCAGCCAAGTAGGCAACCGGGACACCGGCCAAACGTCTGGCCACCCTATCAGGCCTGAGAAACGCCCATCTCGGTAACGATCCTCAGAAGTCTAGTGTGTATGCACGCTGTTTCACTCGCGACTGGCTCGCTCAGCGCTCTTCGATACGGGACGGAGCCCGGGCAGTCCCCAATGATTTAGATTGGGTACGGTTCTCCGCAACTGTGCCAGAACTGTGCCAGAATCCGATGTTTTCATGCCACTGGGGTTAGCTTTGAGCGAAAAGCAGACTCCCCAAATTATTGAAAACACAGAGAAGCCAAAGTAAGGAATGGAGCTGTTGGAGTCGGTCGGTCCGCGCCCAAGGCAGGCGCGCTACCAGGCTGCGCTACGCCCCGACTCGACGATTCTAGCACGCGAAGCGGCGAGTTCGCGCGCGAGTTCTTCGGAAAAACCTGCAACCCGGCAGGTGCGGCGCGCTCCAGACTGAACCCCTGGATTGAAACACTTTCAGGGAAGACGCTTTGCCGGAGACAGTCTCCAGTAAATCAGCGATACGTCCGCGCGACCGTCGGACAAACCGGGTCCGAGTATAACTTCCGAGTGGGCGACAACACGTCCGGAGAAGCTCGCTTGCATTCTTTCCTAAGAATCTTGCTGACGCATAATCGGTGCCGTTGTCTAATACAAGTGTCGGAGGAGGTCGTCATGCTCGCCCAACGACTCATTCCCCGCGTGCTCTTGCCGTTCATGATTGTGCTGACCTGCGCGGCAAACCCGACGCCTGAGGCACGAACTATAAGCCTGACGGCGCCCGACGGGACCATTCTGAAGGCGACGTATTTCGCCGCAGCGAAGCCGGGCCCCGGAGTCCTGCTGCTGCATCAATGCGACCAGCAGCGCAAATCATGGGACGTACTCGCCCAACATCTCGCCTCATCCGGAATTCACGTCCTCACCGTGGATTACCGGGGCTTTGGAGAGAGCGGTGGCACCCCCGATGACAAACTCACGCCACCGGAGCGGAACAGAATCGTTGCTGAGAGATGGCCCGGCGATATGGACACGGCTTTTCAGTATCTCGTGGCCCAGCCAGGCGTCAATCGCCACATGATTGGCGCCGGCGGAGCCAGCTGCGGGGTCAACCAGTCCGTCCAATTGGCACGACGCCATCCGGATGTGAAATCGCTGGTGCTGCTTTCCGGCGGGGCGGATCGCGCGGGACGGCAGTTCCTGCACTCATCGAAGAATCTGCCGGTTTTCACCTCCGCGGCGGAGGACGACGTGTATGGCCATCTGACGGAAATCATGCAGTGGCTGTTCAGCGTGTCGTCAAACCCTGCCAGCAGGTTCGCGCATTATGCAAACGGAGGGCACGGCGCGGAAATGTTCACGGCTCACAAAGAGTTGCCGGACGTAATCGCTGAGTGGTTTGCCGCAACCCTTATGAATCATCCGGGAAGCGCGCCGAAAACCAACGGCTCTCAGTTGGGACCACAAGTGCTCCGCACTTTGGAGCTGGTGGACCAGCCCGAGGGCGCAATTCAAGTCGCGAAAATGTTGGAGCGAGCCCGTGAGAGCGACCCCAAGGCAGTACTCTTCTCCGAATTCATCGTTAACCTGCTCGGCTACGAGCATCTTCAGCTCGGCGATACGAGGGGCGCGGTGGAGATCATGAAACTGAATGCCACCGCATACCCCAACTCACCAAACGTCTTTGACAGCCTGTCGGACGCCTACCTGGCCGACGGCCAGAAAGATATGGCGCTGCAAAACGCAAGGAAAGCCCTGGAACTTCTCGTGAATGATACGACGGACAACGAACAGCGCCGGAATGCTATCCGAGACAGCGCCGAGCAGAAGCTGAAACAACTCGACCAGCCCAGTGGATAGGCTGAATGCAATCCTGCGGATGGGCGGCGACAACTCTCGTCACCGATTGCTCCTGATCGAAACATTTGTGTTTACCGACGGCGCTTCACCGGTCGAATTGACGTGGCAAACCCCCGCGCGTCACGGCGGACGGGCCACAGGCGGCGGCAACGAATAGCCCGCTAGCTCTTGCGAGGCTTCTTTGGTTTGGTGGCGGGGCGTTTAGCCGCGGCGGAAACGCGGCCCGAGGGCGCAAGGCGAAAGACGCGCACGCGCGAAATCCGGGCATTCTGCTTGACCAGCAAGCGTGGGGTCTGCACGTGAAGCAGGGTTTCGACCGGAGCAACCCGCCCGCGGAGAAACATCGCCGGGTGGGAGGCCCCGGCGCGCAGCAGGCGCTCGTCGGGCTCGAGCAGTGCGATTTCGTTCTCGGGCAGCTCGAGGGTCTCGTTGAACTCGACGAAGTAGCAGCCCTGGCTGAGATCCCACCACTCGTAGCGGTCCTCGGCGCGGCGGTGTGTGGGCAGGGCGATGCGGGCGGCGGGGGCGTAATCGCTCCCGCCAAAATCCACCTGGCCGACCGGGTCGAGCGCGCTGACGTTGCGCACGGTGAGGTTCACGAAGTAGCCGTGCACCTGGTACTTGGGGTTGAGCGTCCCGGCGAGGCGAGTGGCGGCGTGCTTTCCCGGCATGAGTTGCATGCGCGCACTATATCGTGCGCGCTGCGGCCAGGCAAGGAGGCAGGGAACAAGGGAAGAGAGCGCTAAATTGTCTTGTCCTTCGAGTAGCAGAGTCGCTCGAGGTTGCACTCCGGGCAGCGCGGCTTGCGCGCTTGGCACACTCGCCGGCCGTGCCAGATCAACTGGTGCGAGAACAGGATCCATTTTTCCTGCGGGATGATGCGCATGAGGTCCTGCTCGATCTTCTTTGGGTCTGTGTGGCGCGAGAGGTCGAGCCGCCCGGCCAGCCGCTGGACGTGCGTATCCACGACAACGCCGGAGGGGATACCGAAGGCGGTGCCGAGCACAACGTTGGCCGTTTTGCGCGCCACGCCCGGCAGGGTGAGCATCTGCTCCATTGTGCGCGGCACGGCGCCGCCGAATTCCTCCAAGATTTTCTTGCTGGCCCCGATGATGGACTTGGTCTTGTTGCGGAAGAAGCCGGTGGGCCGGATCTCCTGTTGCAGCTCCCGCGGATGGGCATAGGCGAAGGCCTCCGGGGAGGGGTACTTCTGGAAGAGCGTGCGCGTCACCTGGTTGACGCGCTCGTCAGTGCACTGCGCCGAAAGAATCGTGGAGACGAGCAGTTGGAAGGGGTTCGCATGCGTCAGCGCGCAAGTGGCCGCCGGATAAGCCTCCTCGAGCTGCTGAAGAATGGCCCGCACACGCCTAGGGTGCGCCCCGCGGGCCTTGCTCACCGCGCGCTTTTTCGAGCTCGTCGTTGGTCGAGCCATCGGAGGAGCAATATAGCACAGCCGCTGTAGTGCGACTCCCGGTCGGGAGAGCTCGCTCTTGCTAATTAATGCTTGAATTCCATTTTCAAAGTCCTAAGTCCCTCTTCGCGGAGGCCGCGAGAGGTGCCGCAGGGTCTGACGCCATTGACGTGCTCATTTACGGGTCGAACTAAAGGGTTTGTCTGCGGTCGCAAACGCACTAGCGGGGCGTCTCCAGGAACGCGAGCAGCTTACGGAAGGCTTTGCCGCGATGGCTGTAGAGATTTTTTTCCTCCCGCGAAATCTCCGCGTAAGTCTTGCCCAGCGCCGGAAAGAAGAAAATCGGGTCGTAGCCGAATCCCTGCGCCCCCCGCGGGACTTCGAGGAGTTCGCCCAAGGCGGAGTCGGAAAAAACGGCCACCACGCGCCCGCGCTCGGCCAGCGCCATCACGCAGACAAAGCGCGCCCGGCGGTCGGTGACCCGTCTGTGGCGCAGCTCATCGAGCAGCTTGCGAACGCGCTCGGCGTCGCTGGCGCCGGGTCCGGCGTAGCGCGCCGAATGGACTCCCGGGGCGCCGCCCAGCGCCGGCACCACCAGCCCCGAATCGTCGGCCACCACGGGCAGTTCGGCGAAGCGGGAATAATGCAGGGCCTTGCCCGCGGCGTTTTCGGCGAACGTGGGGGCGGACTCATCGAACCGGGGCAAGGCTTCGATGCCGGGGAGCAGCGCCAGCTCGACCGCTCGGCCGGCAAGCGCGCCGGCGGCGAGCGCATGGTATTCGCGCAGTTTGCCGGGGTTCGCTGTGGCCAGAAGCAGCTTAACGGGGGCGGGCACTGAAGCTCATCTGGAGCAGGGCCTGCTGGTGTTCGATGAGGTGGCGGATGCCTGCGGAGGCGAGAGCCAGCAGCCGCTGGAGCTCCTCGCCGACAAACGGGCGGCCCTCCGCAGCGGCCTGGATTTCGACGAAGCGCCCGCCGCCGGTCATGACCACGTTCATATCCACCTGCGCGCGCGAATCTTCGTCGTAGGCGAGATCGAGCAGCAGGGCCTCGTCCACCAGGCCCACACTGGTGGCCGCGACGCAATCCCGCAGCGGCACCGACTTGAGGATGCCGGCGGCGACCATCCGCTCCATGGCCAGCGCCAGCGCCACAAACGCGCCGGTGATGGCAGCCGTGCGCGTGCCGCCGTCCGCCTGAATGACGTCGCAGTCCACCCACACGGTGCGCTCGCCGAGCGCCTCTTGATGGGTGACGGCGCGCAGCGAGCGGCCGATCAGCCGTTGGATTTCGAGCGTGCGGCCCGAGGGGCGCCCGCGAGCGGCCTCGCGGGGGGTGCGCTGCTCGGTGGCCCGCGGCAGCATGCCGTACTCGCTGGTCACCCAGCCTTTCCCCGAGCCTTTCAGGAATGACGGCACGCCGTCATCGACCGTGGCCGTGCAGATCACGCGCGTCTGCCCCACTTCAATCAGCACGCTGCCCTCGGCCGTGGGGATGAAGTCCGGCGTGAGTTTCACCGGGCGCATTTGGTCCGGCGCGCGTGCGTCGCTGCGCACGATTCCTCCGGCGGGTTTGCTCGGTGTCGCCATCCTCGGAAAGTTACTGTCCCAGTTTGCCGGGCGCGCCGGGCGGTGTCAACCCGCCTGCGGCGGAGGTGCCCGGCGCCGCGGGCGCGGGCTGCGCCGCAGCTCCCGGGCGCAAAGGGAAGAAGCCGGTCAGGTCCAGGTGTCCGGCAAGGGTATCCACCTCCTGGCCGTGGATGACCAGCTTCAACCGGCGCACCGCCTCGACGTTGGCAGCGAGCGTGCGCGCAATGGAATCGAGCGCCATTTGCTCGCTCAGGATGCCCGAGGGCGTCTCGGTCGAAAGCGTGTCGGAGAAATCGGCCACGGCGGTGCCGTCGGGCATTACGTAAAACTCGAGGAGCGCCACGCCGGCCGGCAGGGTGCGCTGCTCCGCCGACGGGGCGTCCGCAATGAGCGCGCGAATCAGTTGCTTCGAGCGCAGCGCGGGATCGGCGGAAAGCGGCAGCTCGATCACCACCGGTTCGAGCGCTCCCGGAGCGGCCGGTGAAGCCCAAAAGATCGTCGCCTTCACCCGGACATCACTGGGTGTGGCGATGGGTGGCTGGATGACCTCGCGCCGCGCTTGCTCCTCGGTGCGGCCAGTGCTGGCCAGCCGCGAAACGCGCCGGCGCAGCCGGGGAACGTAAAAGCCACCGATGAGGACCGCCACCGCCAGCGCCGCCAGCACTATTTTCACCCGGCGGGACATCAGTTTCCTCCCGGCTGGTAAGCGGGCCGAAACGCCGCCACCGCACGGGCTACGGCCTCGGCCAGGGGTTGAGCCATCTGCGCGAGCTGCTTGGGGTCGCCCACCGCGACGCTGGAAACTTCGATGGCGATGGCCGGCGCAGCCACGCTGCGCAACTGCCGCACAGCGGCCGTCGCCGGCACCTCCGGCGAACCGCGAAATTTTTGCGCCAACTGCACCTGCATGAGCTCGGCCAGGCGGCGGCTGCTGCCGGCGAAGAAATCTTGCGCCTGATCCCACGGCAGCAGGGCCGGACGCGCTGCGGGCGTCGCAACCGGAGCGAGGGAATAGGCCCTGGCCGTGCCGAGCGGCCCGATCGAGGAGACGTGCAGGCTGATGAAGATGGCGGCGCGTTGGGCGTTCGCAACCGCCGAGCGCTCGTCAAACGACGGGTTCTCGTTGCCTTGGCGCGTCTCCACGACCCGCAGGCCTTGGCGCTCGAGCTCCGCGCGCACGGCGCGTGCAAACGCCAGCACCACTTCGCTTTCCAGCACCCCGGCGCGACCGCGCGCGCCGGCGTCGGCGCCGCCGTGCGCCGGGTCGAGCACGACCACGCCCAGCGCGGATTGTGCCGGCATCGAAGGTGCTTGCGGGGTCGCCGGCGACGGCGGCTGCTGCGGCGCTTGCCCCGACCACACCGGCAGCAGCAGCGCCACGCCCGCGGCCATCAGCAGAAGAGTTGCAGTGAAAAAGCGCGCTCGCACGCAGAGCAGAATATCAGAATTGCCGCCAAAGCGGCGGCTGCACGCGGCGAGTTGTCACCGTGGGCCGCTGGCTCTGCCGTGGACGAAGGATCTCATCTTGAAACGTCCGCGCCGCTCGCGTATGGTTTGGCGCGAAGTCGGGGAGGAGCTATGAGGGCGTTAGGCCTGTTGCTGATCGCGCTGAGCGTCGCGGTTGGCCAGATCGTGCAAGCGGAGGAAGGCGCGTCACCCGCGAAGCTGCGCCAATTGGCCACGGAATACTACCGCTGGCGCAACCAGGCTTATCCGGTCGCGAGCAGCGACCAAGGCCTGCACACCTGGGACGACAAGCTTGCTGATTACTCCGCCGAAGCCATCGCGGCGCGGCTCCAGCGCGTCAACCAGTTGCTCGCCCAGGTAAAGGCCATGCCGGGCGACTCCTGGGACCGCGACGCCCGCATCGACTGGCTGCTGTTTCGCGCGCAGCTCGAGCGCGAAGCCTTCTGGGGGGGCGTGCTGCGATTCGAGGAGACCAACCCGCAGACCTACGTCCGCGAGTGCAGCGACGCCATCTTCTCGCTGCTGAAGAAGGAGTACGCGCCGCCGCGCACGCGGGCGCTGGCAGCCGCGGCGCGACTCCGGCAGATGCCCGCGCTGCTCGAACAAGCCCGGCGAAATCTGAAACACCCGGTGCGGCTGTACGCGCAATTGGCCATGGCCTCGGCAAGGTCCATGGACAGCCTGTTCGGCGAGAGCCTGATGACGCTGGCGAAGGACATTTCGCCGGATGAGCGGCAGGAGCTGGTGCGTGCGCGTGACGCTGCGCTGACCGCCTTGCATGGCTTGGCCGATTGGCTCGAACAAGGTCTGCCCGGTATGGTGGCCTTCTCGCCGATGGGGGAAGAGAAGTACAACTACCTGCTCAAGAATGTGTACCTGCTGCCGCTCGATGCGCGGCAGGTAGCCATGCTGGGCGAGGCGGAGCTGGCCCGCTATCGCGCGCTCGAGGGCCTGCTACCCGACCCGTCGCTCGCCGACCCGGATCCCGCCAGGAGCAAAACGATTCCGAAAGACCAGCAAGCCTTCCTCGCCGCTTACGAAAGCCGCCAGGCGGAGATGATTCGGTTTCTCCGTGATAAAGGTCTGGTCACCCTGCCGCCCTACTTGGGGAAGTTCTCCATCCGCCAGCTTCCCGAGGCCTTCAAACCCACCAGCCCGGGCGGGTTCATGAATCCTCCGGGGCTGTACGACCGGGATAGCAGCGGGTTTTACTTCATCCCCACCTACAACCCGCGAAGCCGCAACTTCTATATTCGCGCTGCGATTGAGGACCCGCGCCCCATCCTCGGCCACGAGGGCATTCCCGGCCACTTCTTACAGCTCTCCATAGCCAATCACTTGAAGGATGAAATCCGGCGAGAGCATAGCGACGGCGTGTTCATCGAGGGCTGGGCGCTCTATACCGAAGAGATGCTGATGCGCACGGGCCTCTATCCGGAAAATTCGCCGGCGCAGGGGCAGATCTTGCGGCTCTCGCGCTACCGCGCCGCGCGCATCGGCGTGGACGTGAACCTGCACACGGGAAAATGGACCTTCGAGCAGGCGGTGCAATACTTCATGGAAGCGGGCGGCCTGGACCGCGAGGCGGCGGAGGGAGAAGCGGCCGGCGCCGCCTCCGAACCCACGCAGAAGATCACCTACATGGTCGGGAAGTGGCAGATCATGCGCCTGCTGGGGCGCTACCGGCAGAAGCACAGCGCCAAGTTTCGCCTGGGCGCGTTCCACGATGCGCTGCTCAAGAACGGCAGCCTGCCGCTTTCCGTCCTCGAGTGGCTGCTCCTAGAGGACGCGAGCACGCTCGACAACGCGCTGCACTGAAGCCAGCACAACTGTTCCTGGCCTCGCGCCCCGGCTTGCGATCGGCGGTCATCCTGGGCGAAGTGCGTCCCGCTTCAGCGAGACGGACTAAGCGAAGGATCTTTCCTGACGCAGCAATGTGCGACCGCGTTCGCCGAAGCTCGAAGGGCGAAGGCGAATGGAGGCGGGGGGAGTCGAACCCCCGTCCGAAAAGCGCTACGGCCCGAAGCCTACATGCTTAGCGCGTTCGATTGGGTTCGCCTGCCGCGCTTGGAACGAGCAAGAAACGCGGCCGGCTAGCCCGATGGTTCTCGCCGCCGCGTCACGGGCCGAGACGCGCCGGCCAGCCTGCTAAGTGACGCCTCGCATCAAGCCCGCAGACGAGACTTGAGGAGACGGGCTACGCTAGGTTTGTCTAGGCAGCCAAAGCCAACTCAGTGTTGGCAGTTCTGTTTTTCCACCCGATTGCGGGCAGGTGGCGCCCGGCATGCCTTCGGGTCGCGACAGCTTCCGTCGAAACCGTGTCGCCCCCAATGGACTTCTATCCTAGCACTGGGAGGGCTCATAGCGGAAGCAGAGGAAGCAGAGGAAGGCGCCTTAACCCCGCGCACCACCTCCCTACCGCTCCGGCAGCACGCGCCTGCGGTTTGCCAGTTGACAACCCTTCGGCCGCCTCTCAATAATCGCCATGACGGCGTTGGATTCATTCGCCACGCCGGAGGAGTGCAGGGCGCATGGTGGCCGAGCCCACAAGCGTCGAGCAGGCGGTCTCCCGCGCTTTGCGGGATAACCTGGCGCGGCTGCAGCAGACGGCGAATGAGCTGCACCAGGCCGTTGCGGACATTGTGTCGGCGTGCGCGTCGAGTCGTCCCACCAACGCGCTGCCGCCCATGCTGCGGGCGCAGGCGGCGGCGGCGTCGCTGGCGGCAGCGCTGGACGTGCTTTCGCGTTTCGTCACCGCCGCACTGCAGCCGGCCGAGCGCAGCCCAGCCGAACGCGAAATTCTGCACCTTGTGGGCCTTGAGCCGCCGGCCACGACGCCTCTGCCGCCCTCTCCCACGCCGGTGCCCATGGACGCAGAGGCATTGCAGGCGGCGGATATGATTGCTGAGGGCGCGCCAGTTGTCCCGCCCGAACCCCTGGGCGCGGCCAAGGCGGCGGGCAATCCCGCGGCGCAGCCTGCGGCCGAAACGGCTGCCACGAGCACCGTCGCTGAGGTGGTCGAGGACAAAGATGCGGCGGTCGGCGAGCTGATTGCCACATTCGATGTGGCCAGCCTGCCCGCAGAGGAGCAGGAGCTGCACCGCCGGGCCAGCCGGGTGGCCAAAGTTTCCATGCAGGACATCAAAATGCTGCGGCCCGAGGAGGTGCGTCTGGGCCGGGAGAACAAGGACCTTTGCCGACGGTTGCGCGATGACATCGAAAAGGCCCGCAAAGAGTACGACCGGCGATTCCGGTCGATCCAAGGCCATCCGGTGGACTACTTCTACCACTGGATGGTGGAAATCCTCGCTGATGGAGACCCCCAAGCGCTGGGCGAATACCCCTATCCCTCCCCGCTCCTGCGGCGATAGCTTGGCCGCGATGAGCCCGCGGGCGCTTCTGCCTGACGGCGCTGCGCGCCTGGGCGCGTCGTTGCGCTTCGTCGCGGTGCATCTGCTGGCGCTGTGTCTTGTGCTTCCCGCCGTGGCCGGCGCGCAGCGCAAGAAACCCCCACGCCCGCCCAAAGCCGCACCGAAGTCTCGCGGCATTCCCCGCGCGACAGAGCCAGCCAGCGCCGCCGCAGGCAGTGTCGCGGAAAAAAAACTGGCCCAACTCGCTCGGGCTGTGCATACCGAGGAGTCGCCGCGGGCGTATGCGCGCCTGGCGGAGTTCGCCCAGGCGAATTCCACCACTGAACTCGGCGCGCGGGCCGCGCTGGCGCTGGGCTACTACGACTTCACCAAGGGCCGCCACAAGGAAGCGCAGCAGTGGCTGGCCAAAGCGCAGCCCCGCGAGCTGCTGCTGCGCGAGTACGTGCTCTACTGGCAAGCGCAGGCGCACCGCGCGCTGGGCCGCGACGCCGAGGCGCTGGCCGAGCTGGAAACGTTCCGCCGAGAGTTCCCCGAGAGCGTGATCACCGAGCAGGCGGTGCAATCGCTGGCCGAAGCGGCGCTGGCCCTGGGCAAACCCGACCGGGCGGTCGCCGCGCTCGAGGCGTACGATCGGGCGGGGTCGAAGGCGCCGCTACTGCTCCTGCGGGCGCAGGCCGAGGAGAAAGTTTCTCCAGCCAAGGAGAAGAGCCTCGCCGCAGCGGCGCGCGACTTCCTGGCGGTGTACTACCGCTTTCCGCTGAGCGATGAGGCCACCGCCGCGGGCGCGCGCCTCCCCGCGCTTCAGCGCGCCCTGCGCGAGGAATTCCCCGGCGTGCCCATGGAGCAGCAGGTGGGCCGCGCCGCGGCGTTCTTCGAGGCCCGCAGGTGGCGCGACGCCCGGGCCGAGTACGCCAAGCTGCTGCCCAAGCTGTTCGGGCCCGAGCGGCAGCGCGCCGAGCTGCGCATCGCGGAGTGCCGCGTGCAGCTTGGCGCATCCCCGGCGGTGCTGGCATCGCTTGTCGTGACCGACCCGGAAACGGATGCCGGGCGACTCTTCGCGCTCTCGCAAGCCTACCGCTCGAAAAAGAAGGAAGGCGAGATGCTCGCGGCCATCGAGCGCGTCGCGGAGCGCTATCCGCAAACCCGCTGGGCCGAGGACGGGCTCTACGCCGCGGGGAACTATTTCTGGGTCAACCTCGATCGCCAGCGCGCCGCCGCGTATTACCGGCGGCTGTTCGAGCGGTTCCCGGTGGGGAAGTACTCGCAGGCAGCGCAGTGGCGGCTGGCGTGGCTCGCCTATCTCGACCGGCGGCCCGAGGCCGCGGCGATGATGGAAGAGCACCTGCGGAGGTTCCCCGGCTCGCCCTACACGGCCAACGCGCTGTACTGGATGGGTCGCGCCGCCGAACGCGCCGGCAATGTGCCGCACGCGCGCAGCTTCTACCTGAAAGCGCAGGAGCGCCTGCCGCAAACCTACTTCGGCCGGCTGGCCGCCGAACGCTTGCGGGCCGAGCCCGCGGGCATCGGCACGGGGCCGGTGAACGCCGCCGACGTGCTGGCGCTGATTCCTGCGCCGCCGCGACTGCCCTCGCTCGACGAAGCCATTCCGCCCTCGGCCGCGGGGCGCTGGGCGCGTGCGCAGGCATTGCGCACGATCGCCTTTGACGCTTCCGCGGAGCTCGAGCTGCGCGCCGCCTACGCCTTGACCGGCGTGCTGCGGCTGCTCTGGGAGTCCGGGGAGGCCGCCTCCGACGCCGGCCGGTTTACGGTGGGGATCGCCACGGCGCGGCTGGTCTATCCGCAGCTCGAGGCGCGCACCCTGGACGAAGTCCCGCGCGAAGTCTGGCGCTCTGTTTTTCCGCTGCCGTACGAGCTCAGCTTGAAGCGCGCCGCAGCGCGTAACCACGTGGAACCCATGCTGGTCGCCGGCCTCATCCGCCAGGAGTCCGTGTTCCAAGCCGACGCTATTTCCCGCGCCGGCGCCGTGGGACTGATGCAGGTGCTGCCTAAGACCGGTAGGCTACTGGCGCGGCGGCTGAAAGTGGGTTACGCGCGCGCCAAGCTGTTCGATCCAGAGTACAATCTGCTGCTCGGCACACTGTACCTGGGCGACCTGGTCCGCGCGCAGGCTACCGCCGAGGCGGCACTGGCGGCCTACAACGCCGGCGAGGAGCGCGTGGCGGCCTGGCAGGCCGAACGCCGGTACGACGAGCCGGCTGAATTTGTCGAGTCCATCCCATTCACCGAGACGCGAGAGTACGTGCAGATCGTGATGCGCAACGCCGACGTTTATCGCCAGCTCTATGGCCCGGCGAGCCGTTGAGCCCATGAACCCTGCCACTCCGGAAAAGGCGCCGGCGCGCAAGCGCATGCTCTCCGCCAAGGCGGAGCGCTTCACCGAGTCGGTGATCCGCGAGATGACACGCCTGGCTATGCGCCACGGCGCCGTCAATCTGGCCCAGGGCTTCCCGGATTTCCCCGCGCCGGCGGAGATCAAGCAGGCGGCGCAGGAGGCCATCGCCGCCGACATCAACCAGTACGCCATCACCTGGGGCGCGAAGCCGCTGCGTGACGCCATCGCCGAGAAATTTACGCGCACGCAGGGCGTGGCCATCGACCCCGAGCGCGAGATCACCGTCTGCTGCGGCTCGACCGAAGCGATGATGTCGGCGATGATGGCCGTCATCAACCCCGGCGATGAAGTGGTGATCTTCGAGCCGTTCTACGAAAACTACGGGCCCGACGCCATCCTTTCCGGCGCGGCGCCGCGCTTCATCAAGCTGCGCCCGCCGGACTGGAGCTTCGGCCGCGACGAGCTGGCCGCCGCATTCGGCCCGCAGACCAAGGCCATCATCCTGAACACGCCCAACAACCCCACCGGCAAAGTCTTTCGCCGGGCGGAGCTGGAATACATCCGCGATCTCTGCGTGCGCTGGAACGTCTTTGCCATTACCGACGAAATCTACGAGCACATCATCTACGATGGCGCCGAGCACATCTCCATCGCGCGCCTGGAGGGCATGCGCGACCTCTCCATCACCATCAATGGGATGTCCAAGACCTACGCCGTGACGGGCTGGCGCGTGGGCTGGTGCATCGCTTCGCCGGAGGCGACCTCGGCCATCCGCAAGGTGCACGACTTCTTGACCGTCGGCGCCGCCGCGCCGCTCCAACAGGCCGGCGCCGTGGCCCTGCGCCTGCCGGAAAGCTATTACCGGAAACTGGCGGCGGACTACACTGTGCGGCGCAATCGCCTGCTTGAAATCCTCGAGCGCGCCGGCTTTGCCTGCTTCAAGCCCGACGGCGCGTATTACGTCATGACGGATATCTCCGCCTTCGGCTTCTCGGATGATGTGGCCTTCGCAAAGTATCTGGTGCAGGAGATCGGAGTGGCAGTGGTGCCCGGCTCGAGCTTTTACAACCGCCCCGCCGACGGCAGCCGGCAGGTGCGCTTCACGTTTTGCAAGACCCAGCAGACGCTTGACGCCGCCGAGCAACGCCTCGCGAATCTCCGCCGGTAGGGCGCCGGCGTTGCCTGTGCTAGAATCCTCGCGCGATTTTTAGGGAGTTCCTGATGGCGATGGAAATTGACCTCATCTCGCCGCGCACGCGCGTGGAAGCGAACGGCGAGGGCGAAAAAGCGGACGTCACCGGCAGCCGGACGCGCACGTTCCTGTGCACGCTGGTGATCAGCGGGCAAATCGAGCAGGAGTCCCTCGATGTTTCCGTGTGGGGCTCGGAGGACGGCGAGAATTGGGGCACCAAACCCATTCTGAAGCTGCCGCAGAGGTTTTATCGCGGCGAGACCCGAGCCGTGCTGGACCTCACCTTGCGCCCGGAGGTGAAATTCATCCGCGCGAAGTGGGAGGTGTTCCGCTGGGGTCGCGTGGCGCCCCTGCCCATGTTCGTCATCGGCCTGCATTTGACTGAAATTGCCGCCATGCCCCGGCAGGTGCCGACGAGGCGTGTGGCGGTGAGCAGTTAATTCTTTGTTTTCTTGGGCTTACGAGATTTCGTGGTGACAGCAAACAGTTAGGGGTAGGAAGCTGACGGTCGATTGCCTTGTGGTGGTAGCTTCCTACCCCGCGAGTGGTCTTGGGTATATAGACGGCTTTCCCGCACAAAAAGTTTCACCCTCCCGGCGGAAAAAATCGGGCGCATTCTGAGGATCCCATCAAGGCTTAGGAGGTGGCGCGGGCGGGGTGTTCTTGGCCGCGGCTAGGGCGCGCTGGATCTTCTCGCGCGTATCGCGGGCCTGCTCGCTCATGGGACCGTTGGGCTCGAGCTTGAGGTAGCTATCGAGGTCCTGCAGAAGCGCCTGATAATTGCGAGTGCGAATGTGGATGTTGGCCAGAAGCAAATGGAGCGAGGGGAAATCCGCCTTGCGCGCCCGGGCCTCCAGGATGCTCTTTTCGGCGGCGTCCAGGCGGTTCAGCCCCAACAGCGCGCGCGCCAGTTGGTAGTGGCCCTGCCAGGAGTTGCCGGCGATCTCCAATCCCCGGCGGGCTACCGGCTCAGCCTCGGTGAAGCGTTTTTCGTCTGAGAGGAGCGCGGCCAAAGCGAATTGCGCCTCGGCGTAGCGGCCCTCGCTCAGCGCCACGGACTTGCGCAATGCTTGCTCGGCCTCGGTTGCCTGGCCCAGGAGCATGTAGGCCACGCCCATGTGGTGGTAGGCCTCATAGTAGGAGGGGAGCTCGGCCACGGCCCGCCGGAACTGGCCCAGGCTGCCCTGGAGGTCCGGCTGCTTTGCGTACAGCCGCTCCAGGCCCCTCTGCATTGCGTCGCGGGCCTTGCGGGGGAGAGCGAGTTCGCGTGCGGAGACGGTCCTGCCGGGCTCGCTCGCGGCGATCTCCAGCGGACGTTTCAGGAAGATGAATACGCCCACCCGGGAGACGTTGGCGATTTCGATGTTTTCCCGGACAGGCTCGAAGCCCTTCTCCTCCACGAGAATGAGATACAGACCGTTGGTAGCCCCATTAAACTCGAACTCTCCGTTCGAACGAGTGAATGTGGTGCCCAGCAGCTCGCCCGTCATCCGACGAAGCTCGACTTTGATCATCTCGTAGGCGTGCCCATCGTCCGAATCGCGCACCGTGCCGCGGATCGAAAACGTGCGCACAATGGGGGCGCCTCCGGGCTGCCCCGTCTGCCCGGGAGAGGCGAGGGGAAACCACAGGGGAAAGGCCAGCAGGGCAAAGAAGACTAGGTGGCGAGGCAACCCGCGCGCCATCTTGTACCGGCCGCAGCGGCCAAGCGGCAGACCCCGGCGCGGCAGCAACTGGGTCTCGGAAAATCTCTTGCTGTGGCTGAGGAGGGAGCCGAGCACGCAGAACGAGCCGGCAAACTTGCCCTGGCGGGTCTCGATGGGTGCCTCCGGCGGAAGGGGAGGGCTTAAGTATAGCACCAGCGACGCGGGCGCAAGCGGAATAACGCGGTGCCGCGGGCTAGAGGCCCAACTCGTACGTCTGGCGGTACGCCGGCACGGTCACGTGCCAGCCCATCTTGCTCTGGATGGCGCCTTGCAGAGCGCTCGCCGCGGCGGGTTCGCCGTGGACGATGAAGGTCTGCCGCGGCGGCGCCGGCAGGCCGGCGAGCCAGCGAAGGAGCTCCGAGCGGCCGGCGTGCGCGGAAAACTGCTTCAGCTCGACCACTTCGGCATGTACGGGCACATCTTCACCATGGATGCGCACGGTCTTTGCGCCCTCCAGCAGGGCGCGCCCGCGGGTCCCTTCGGCCTGGAAGCCCGGCAGAAGCACGGCGTTGCGCGCGTCGGGAAGTCGCCGCGCCAGGTGGTGCAGCACGCGGCCGCCGGTGGCCATGCCGCTGGCCGAGAGGATAATACACGGCGTGGTGACCTCGTTGATCTGCTTGGACTCCTCGACGCTGCGCGTCATGTGCACCTTGTGAGCGTTGAGCGGGTCGCCCGAGGACTCCTCGCGGGTGAATTCCAGGTCGTGGTCCTCGTGGTGGCGCAGGTAGAGGTCGGTGACGCCGATGGCCATGGGGCTGTCGACATACACCGGCAGGCTGGGGATGCGCGCGGCGTCTTCAAGCTGCCGGAGGACAAACATCAGGGTCTGCGTGCGGCCCACGGCGAACGCGGGAATGACGATCACGCCGCCACGTTTGGCCACTCGATTCACCACCTCGGCGAGCGCGGTGTCGAGCGGATCGGCGGGGTGGTCGCGATCACCGTAGGTGGATTCGCAGAGCAGATAGTCGGCACGGGGCGGCGCCTCGGGGTTTTTCAGGATGGGCTGCTCGTACCGGCCGACGTCGCCGGAAAAAAGCACTACGGTGGACTTGCCGTTCTCGGTGATGGTCAGCTCAAGACTCGACGAGCCGAGGATGTGCCCGGCGTCGTGCGAGCGCACGGAGAATTCCGGGCTGATGGTAAATGCGCCGCTGCGCGGGATCTCCCGCAGGCGCTGAAGCACGGGCTGCACCTCTTCCTCGGTGTAGAGCGGCAGCGGCGGCGAATGTTTGCTGTAGCCGTGGGTGGCGGCGTGTTCGGCGTCTTCTTCCTGCAAGTGCGCCGAATCGGGAAGCAGGATGGCGCAAAGCTCCTGGGTGGCCCCGTTGGCGAAGATCGGCCCGCGAAAGCCGTCGCGCACCAGCCGCGGCAGATAGCCGGTGTGGTCCAGATGCGCGTGCGTCAGCAGGACCCAGTCGAACGAGGCAGGGTCTTCGGGGAGGCGGTCCCAATTGCGCAGGCGCAGCTCCTTGGTGCCCTGGAACAGCCCGCAGTCCACCAGCAGGCGCTTGCCGGCGACTTCCACCAGGTATTTCGAGCCGGTGACGCAGCCCGCCGCGCCCAGAAAGGTGATCTTTGCCATCGCTGGGGTATTCTAGACGAACTGCGACCGGAGATGTTATAAAGGCAGAGCATGGTTTACCTCCCGGTGGGGCCGTGGCGCAGTTGGGAGCGCGCCTCGATGGCATCGAGGAGGTCGTGGGTTCGAATCCCATCGGCTCCACCAAATTTTTGGAAATGGCTTTCTACGTTTACATTCTTCAGAGCAAGACCACGTGCCGGTACTACATCGGTCAAACGCAAGACCTAGCGGGTCGGCTTGCCTACCACAACGCAAATTATTCCCTGGCGCTGAAGAATCGTGGGCCCTGGACACTGGTGCACTCTGAATCCTATGCCACGCGGAGCGAAGCGGTGCGACGGGAACGATATATCAAGCGGCAGAAGGACAGAGGCTTCGTTGACAATTTGCTGGGCGCGTCCCGGTAGGACCGGGAAGGTTGTGGGTTCGAATCCCATCGGCTCCACCAAATATCAGGCGCCAGGGGGACAGAGGCTTCGTTGACAATTTGCTAGGGGCGTCCCGGTAGCACCGGGAAGGTTGTGGGTTCGAATCCCATCGGCTCCACCAACCCATCTCCAAGCTGCGGTTTTTCTCCTGTTCACAGCCAGGCTCGTGACAGCGATCACCACGCACTGCGCCCGTAAGCCATTTCTCGCCGTGTTGCTGCTGTGCGCCGCAGCCCCTCCCAAGGCCTGCACGCTGCCCGAGCAGGTCACACCAGACTCCAGACCAGAGCTCCCCAGGTGGGCCCAGGTGGTCTCAAAGGCGCTGAAGGCGCAGAGGTTAAGGGCACCACAGTACGGACTAGATTTGCCGTAATTTTGCAAGACCTTGCACCATAGCCTCTTGGTTACCTGCGTAACTCCTTTGTTTTTAACAACACACCATTGGCAGCGCGCGTGCTCCTTTAACCGCCTGGTGCACCGAGAGGTGCTGGGGCTGATCCCCCACCATGCGCTTCTCGCCAACGATCAAAGGAGGATCATATGAGAAAGTTGGGCTTAACTTTACTGGCCGGCATGCTGTTGCTGCTGTTCGCCGGCCCGGCGTGGGCAGATGGCTTTTCGACATGTCCGAATCTCGGCCCGTTGGGCGATGAATCGAATGCGTTCGCGGGATGCTCTGCGTTGATTACTTTCAACGCCGACGGGTCCGTAACTACCGCCTTTAACCCCCAATCAGACGTTGAGGACGCGCTCGTGGGCGTGATCAACAATTCCGGCAACACCATACACAGGATACTCATCATCGGGCAAAGCGACGACCCATCGGATAACGAAGCCTTCGCTCTGGACGGTGATTTTCTCCTGTGTCTTGACAGTATTGGTTGTACCGGATATGAGGGGCCGGGAGTACGCTTCCATAAGATCTTCAGCGAGGCCAGCGGGGTCGTAGAGTTCTATAACGGTCTTGCCCCGGGACACACCGGCTGGTTCGGATTGGAAGGGACCCTCAACCCTGAGAATTTTGGCGGGGAGGGGGGGCTAGAGGGGGCAGCAACAGGTATTAGAGCAGTGCCCGAACCCTCTTCCATGTGGCTGTTCGGCAGTGGGCTATTTGGGTTGCTGGGCCTTGCGCGGAAGCTTCGCAAGTCCTAGGACCCTCGGAACCTCGACGTTCATAGGGTAACAACCGCGGATCTCTTGGCAAACCGGCACTCCCCCGTGGGGGGAGTGCCGGCCCAAGAACGCGCCTCCGTCGCTGGTTCTCCTCCGCCTCTTGATCAAACAACCTGGGTGTATCGGTCATTCCCGGGATTGGCTTTCAGGTCAACTGTCCTCGCGCGGTCTCCCTATCCATGCTACCGTCTGCTTTGCGGGTTAGCTTCGCTTCCCGTCTGTCAACGCTCTGGGTCGAAGGACAGCCCCAGGGAAAGATTCCACAGCTAGCCGGTTGGCAGCGGCCCCTGGCGGCTTTGGCTTTGAGAGCATGGCGCTGTTGCCGGCCGGATCGTAGCCACCGTGGCGCCGGGAAGATGGGCATCCGCCGCGGCCGATTTCCAATGCCTGGCTTGCCGCCGGGCCGTATCATCGACAGCCGCTTCCGGCCGCCCGCGCCGGCCAAATTGGGCACGGAGACCGACAAACCTGTTCTGTTCACTTGCATGATAGGGTCTGGTGAAACAGTACGAGTCAGCCATGATCGGTGGAGATTCTACCTCTTCCTTACGGGCATAGCCGTCATCGCCGTCCTGTTGCTGTTCGGGGAAACGGTACGGTCCATGGCAGCGATCTGGTATCGCTCGAAAACGTACTCTCATGGGTTCTTGGTGCTCCCCATCAGCCTGTACTTGATTTGGACTCGCCGACGCCAAGTTGCAGCGCTCCAGCCGACGCCGAACCCCTGGGCGCTCATTCTTCTCGCTGCGCTTGCGCTGGGATGGCTGCTCGCAGATCTAACTGCGGTGCCCGTGGCCGAGCAGATCGCCTTGACGGCCATGCTTCCGGCCCTGGTTTGGCTGCTGCTGGGCAGTGCAGTTACCCGTCGAGTGGTATTTCCGCTGCTGTTCTTGTTCTTTGCCGTGCCCGTGGGTGAGGCCCTGGTGCCTCCTCTGCAGGATTTCACCGCCTTGTTCGCGGTCAAATCGCTTGACCTGGTCGGGGTGCCGGTGGTCCTGGAGGGGCGTTTCATCTTTCTGCCCTCCGGGGCATGGGAGGTGGCTGAAGCATGCAGTGGCGTGCGATATCTGATTGCCTCGGCGATGCTCGGATGCTTATACGCTCACCTCGTTTACCGAAGCTGGGGTCGGCGCATCGCGTTCCTGGCGGCCTCTTTACTTGTCCCCATCCTGGCCAACGGTCTTCGCGCGTTCGGCATTATCCTGTTGGGGCACCTGTCTACCAATCAGTTCGCCGGGAAAGTTGACCACGTGATTTACGGCGCCGTTTTCTTTAGCGTGACAACGTTTGTGCTGTTTGCCGCGGGCTGGAGATGGCGCGAGGGCTTTGCCATCGCGTCCTCCGCAGGGGAAGGGCGTCTCCCGGCAGGCGACACACCCGCTCGCGTAACTCAACACAGCCGGCCAACAGGGCAATTTTCCGCGGTGCCGGCGGTGCTATGCGCTGCGGCCGGTGTGGCTCTGCTGGCGCTGGCCCCACTTTCGGCTCAAGCGCTGGCCAAGCGCCCGCGAGGCGAATCACCCGGGCAAATTGCCATCATGGTTTCGCCGCCGTGGAGAATTCTGGATTCCCGTACCGATCAGTGGAAACCGCACTTCGTCGAGCCGAGCTCCGAACTCCTGCAAACTTACGCCTCCGGCGATCAGCGAGTGTATCTGTACGTGGCCCAGTACGCGGGCGAGCAAAACGAGGGGAAGCTGGTTAGCTCGATGAACACTGTATACGATGGAGAGTACTGGGTGCGCGTGGGAGAGAGCAGCGCGACGGTCCTGTTGGGCGGCAAGTCCCTTCCGGTCCGCGAGACGTTGATTCGCTCGCCCCAGGCGAGTCGCCTGGTATGGAGCGGGTATTGGGTGGACGGAAGGCTGGTGCGGAATCCTTACTGGGCTAAGTTGCTACAGGCCAAGGCCCGGCTTTCTGGAGGCGCGGGGGTTTCCGCAGCGATCGCCGTCGCTGCCGATTTCGCCCCCAATCGTGAGGAGGCCGTCAGCGTCCTGGAAGATTTTCTACGTCACGCGCAGGTGCGCGAGAGCACGGCTCGCGGCTCGCCCTAAGCACGCCCCAGCACGTCCATTCCCGCATCGGCTTTGGCGCGAGTCAGTTCGAAGAACCCATATCGGTGAGAATCTTCTTGGCGTCTTCCGCGCCGGAAAAATCTTGCCGCAGGCGAAGCGCGGTCTGCAACTCCTCCTTCGCCTTGGCCACCTGCCCAGACCTGAAGAAAGCTACACCCAAGTGGTAGTGGTAGGTAGGATTCTCGGGCCTCTTGGTGACGCTTTCGGTCAAGTAGGGAATCCCTGTCGGAGAGAAGCCTTTCTTTACATAGATCCAGCCGAGGGTATCTGCGGCGCTCGGGTCGTTGGGCATGACTTGCCGGGCTTCTTGGGCCAGGTTTAGAGCCACATCCAGATTGCCTTGATGCTCGGCGTACAACCAGGCCAAATTGTTTTTGGCGATGCCATTGGACGCATCCAGTTCGATGGCCTTCTTGTAAGCGGCGGTGGCGCCGGGAAGGTCACCCGCCATTTCCGCAAGCTGGCCGAGGCGCACTTGCGGAAAGGAACTTCGGGGCTGCAATTCGGCTGCCTTCTGATAATTCTGCCGCGCCAAATCGAACCGGCGGCGCGAGCCATAGACTTCTCCCAAACCGAGGTAGGCAGCAACACTTCGGGGATCCAGTTGAACGACGCGCTGAAACTCTCGCTCGGCCAAATCCAACTTTCCACTCTGCAGGGCCAGGGACCCCAAGACCTCGTGTCCTCCCGCCCAGTCCGGCGACCGCTGGACGTACCCGGTTACCGCCTGCAATGCTTTTTCCGGCTGTTTGCTGGCTAGGTAGGCCTGGCCGAGCAGGTAAAGTCCCTCGCGCGACTTGGGAGCCGGTTCCAGCGAGCGCACGGCCAACTTGGCAGCCTCGGCGGGCTGGCCCTGGCGCAACTTGACCCAGGCCAAGGTCCGCAGGATGGTGGTCTGCGAGGTCTCGGAACGAAATTGAGTGCCCAGCGCCCGCAAATCGTTTTCTGCCAATTGAAACTCGCCCTGCAAAGCATGGGCCTGCGCGACCAGGAGATACGGCTCAATCATGCTGGGCCTATCTTTCAGCGCCGTTTTCAGATCTTCGATCGCCTGCTTGACCTCACCGCTGCGGATTTCCAGATCGGCCAGGACCACTCGAGCGGGAAGATAATCCGGATTTCGAGTCAGCGCTTCCGACAACTGGGCTTTGGCCAGCGGGAGGTTGCCTTGGGCCAGGTGTGCCCTGGCTATATGAAAGTAAGGCAGGGGCGAGTCCGGGTTGATCTTGGCGGCTTCCTGCAAGTACCCGAGGGCTTGGTCCGGCTTGTTTTCTGCGATCTCCGCTTCGCCGCGCAACAGCAAGGCCAGCCAATCCCTGGGGTTTTCCTTCAGCAGGCGGTCGACGATTTCTCGCGACTCGCCGCGGCGGTTCTGCGTGAAATAGAATTCGGCCAGGCGTTGCCAGTTCAGTTTGTCGTTGGGGTCGGCGGCGAGGATGCGCTTGAATTCGCGTTCCGCGTCGCCCACGCGTCCCGTCATCAAGTAGAACTGGGCCAGCGCGCCGCGGTGCTGCGGATTCGTGGAGCCCGCGGACTGAATGCGCCGGTAGGCGCCTTCGGCATCGGTGAAGCGCTGATGCTTGAGATAAAAGGAAGCCAACAAATAGAGGGGCTCCACACGGTCGGGTTGCAATTGGACGGCGCGATTCAGTATGGCTTCTGCGCCTTGGACGTCGCGGCGGCGCTCGAGCAATCGGCTCAGGGCCAGCGGGACGGCCAAGAAATCGGGCTTGAGTTCCCAGAGCTTGCGCAGGGTGGCCTCGGCTGCGGGCCATTGCTGGGCCTGTAATTGCAAGCCAGCTAAATCCTGCAAGGCGCGCGTGTCGCGAGGATCTTTTTGCAGGATTTCTTCCACCAATTTCCGCGCCATCCCGAAATCGCGCATGCCCACAAGGCTTTCCGCCAGCACCAGCGTCGCGGCACGATCCTCGGGCCACTTTTCGAGAATGAAATCAGCCTTCTTCTTGGCCTCGACAAAATTCTTTCCTTGCAGCGCGAGCTCGGCCACCATCCCTTGCGCCTCGCGATTGCCCGGATCGATCTGGACGGTCCGCAAGAGCTCCTGATATCCGTGGGTGATGTCTCCCCGCTGAACATAGAGCTTGGCCAACTCAAAATGAGGTTTGGGCAGGTCCGGAAGGAGCTGAATGGCGCGGCGCAATTCGATCATGGCCTCTGGGGCCTTGTTTTCCTTGAGCAAGGCTTCGGCGCGGGCATAGTGCTTTTCCGCCGCCGCGCGAGGGTCTCGATTGCAACCGCTGGCGGCAAGCAAAGTCAGCAGGAGAACGGGGCCGGCCACAAATCTCAGGAAGCCGGAGATGACCGGGCCGGTTGGGGGGCAAGCCGCGCTGGGGACCGAGGAGATGTGACGCGTAGCCCGCCGGTGGCCAATCCCAAGAAGATGCTTGAGCATGATGCGCAACACCGCGAAACGCCGATACCCGCGGCGCGTTTTCACGAGCTCTGGGGGAATTACGGCGACCCTTTCTGAGATGAGGTTAGCACGATCGCAGTTGCCCCACCAGTCGTCTGGCAGTAACTGATTCGCGACTTCGGCAGGGCGCTCGATTTTCGCTGGATGTTCACTGCGTGCGAGTCGCGCAGCCGATTCGAGCGCAAGTTTTCGAAACTCTGGGTCAAGCGATGGCAGGCACATTCCCGTGTGGAGGCTCAGCCACACGCTGGCTGATTGTGAGGACTATTTTTTTTCGCGAGGCCCGCCTTTCGCCAGCTTTTCGCATCGTCCCCGCGGGTCCTGCACCGGTACTCTGTTGCCCGGCGTACCATTGCCAAATCGCCTCGGGCAGGGTCACAATTGATCAGTCGGCCGGGAAACATATTTGGCCCGGCCGGTGTCTAAGTTATTGAGATCCTCCCGCGGCGGAGGGTAAGGCTTCGGGAGCTCGACCGGCGCGGCTCCGCCTCCGGGGGCAATGCCGGCAGGCTGAGGAGTTCCCGAGGGCGGGGCAAGAAAGGCGGCGAGCGTGTCCGAATTGGCGCGCGTCCTCCCCTGGTCCCAGGATGAGGCTGAGTTGGTGACGGAGCTGCAAGCCGGCTCCGATGCAGCCTTCGACTGGCTGGTGACGCATCACCACGCCGCGGTGTATAGCCTAGTCTTCGGCGTGCTGGCGGATTCCGCCGACGCCGCTGACGTCACACAGGAAGTTTTCTTGAAAGCCTTTCGCGGGATCCGGGGGTTTCGGCGGGGCAGCTCGCTGAAGACGTGGCTCTACCGCATCGCCATCCGCGAGGCGTTGAACCAGCGGCGCTGGTGGCGGCGCCACCAGCGGCAGCAGACCTCCATTGACGCGGGAAGCGACGGCCAGGCGGTGACGCTGGACCTGAAAGATCTGGGTGCGACGCCGTTCGATCAATTGGCGACGCGCGAGGTGCAGGCTGTGGTTCACCAGGCGCTTGCCGCCGTGCCGGAGGTCTTCCGCAGCGCAGTGATTCTGCGCGACCTGGAGGGCCTGTCGTACGAAGAAGTGGCCGAGGTGCTCGAGGTTTCGGTGGGCACGGTGAAGTCGCGGATTCTACGCGGCCGGCGCGCCCTGCGCGAAGTGCTCGAGCCGCTGCTGGGTGCGGCGAGGCCGCCGGCCAGGGCGCAGGCGCGGCCGGTGAGGGCGCGCGACGTGATGCGGCCCGGGCGGACGGCGGTGCAGGTGGGGTTTCTCGGGGGAGGTGCCAGATGACCTGCGGGAAAGTGCAACGGAGATTGCCGGGTTACCTGGACGGCGCGTTGCCCAGCGGCGACCATGCGCCCCTGCGCGCACACCTAGAGTCCTGCGCCGACTGCCGCGAGGAGCTGGAACGCTATCGCAAGCTCTCCCTGCTGATGTCCCGCGCGGAGCGCGCAGCGCCTCCGGCCGATCTGGCTGTGCGCATCAAGGTGGCGGTGGCGCTGGCGCGGGGCTCGGAGGGATGGGCCGGCTGGCTGAAGGGCTTGGCGAGCCGCGCTCACCTGGTGATGGAGAATATTCTGGAGCCGCTGGCCTTGCCGGCGACCGGCGGTGTGGCGGCGGTGCTGCTGATGTTTGTCGTGACCTATCATCTGATCGCCGTGGGCATGCCGCTGGGCGCGGTGCCCAATGACCAGCCTACCAACCTGCTCCTTCCGGCGAGGCTCGAGAGCCTGGCGCCATTCTCGGTGGCGGGCACCGTCGAAGACGGCGAGGCCGGCCTGGCCGGGCCGCACGCGCTGCTGGTGGAGGCCACGGTGAATGCCCAGGGCCAGGTGGTGAACTACCAGATTCTTTCCGGGCCGAGGAATTTGGCGGTGCGACGCCAGCTCGATCAGGTGCTTTTGTTCTCGCGGTTCCGCCCGCAGATGAGTTTTGGCCGGCCGACGTCCGGCGGGCGCGTGGTGCTGAGCTTCAGCGAGATTCGGGTGAAAGGCTAGTCCTTCCGGCGGCGGACTCTCGATTGCCGCGTCGCTCTTCGCGCCGGCTCCTGCGATTCGCATTTCTTGACTCGCCTCAGGCAGCCTTGTAGATTGGAAGATTGTGGCCGCCGCGGCCCGGGCGGCCGGCGGATTCGCGCAGCCTCGGCGGACCGGAAATCCCCGGTGAGGAGTTCCACGGCCCTGATCCTCGCAAGCAGACATCCTGTGGCCGGTGTCGCGGGAGGCCTTGCGCTCGCGCTGAGCGTCCTGGCAGTGCTCCTACCCTGCCTGCCTGGCGGCGGAGAGGCCGCGGGGCAAGCTCTGCCTCCTCGCGCCCCGGACAACGTCAGCGTGGAAAGCAATGCGCAACTGTTTGCGACCCTGTGCGCCTTGCAGGCAGCTGGCTTCGAAAAAGGCGTCAGCGACGCGGCACTCCATCCCCTGAGGGCGCGCCTCCGCGCGCAATTGCTGCGGCTGGAAGGTCCGGCGACACAAGCGCTGCGGGCGTATTACCGCGAGCACGAACTCGCCGACCCGGCAGCCACGCTTTCGCGCTACGTCACGCTTGCCCTGGTGGCGGGCCCGCCGCCGAAATTCCGCTACGTCATGCGCCACGATGAGCTGCCTCCCGATGTCCTGGCCATCGAGGGCTTCAACGACCTGCTGGCCAATTTCTACCGCGAGGCGCAGATTGAACGCCTGTGGGCGCAGGCCGAGCCCGAGTATGAGCGCGAAATCGCTCGGCTGTACGGTCCCGTGGGGCAACTGGTGATGGTCACGACGGGCTACCTGCGCGAGCTGATTCGCAGCGGCAGCCCGCGCAGCTTTGCCGTGTACGTCGAGCCACTGGTGGGCGGCCGCACGAATTTCCGCAACGTCGGCGAGCGTTACGCCATCGTGCTCAATCCCGGCGCCGAGTTGCCGGTGGATGAGATCCGCCACGCCCTGTTGCACTTCTTACTCGACCCGCTGGCCATCCGCTACCCCCACGTGGTGGCCGCCAAACGCCCTCTGCTCGAGTTTGCGGCGCGCGCCCCGCGCTTGCCGGCCACTTACAGGGACGATTTCCGGGCCTTCCTCACCGAGTGCTTGGTGCGCGCCGCGGAATTGCGCCTGCGCCGGCTGCCGCCGGAAAAGCTCGCTGCGGCGATTGACGAAGCTGAAGGCGACGGCTACGTGCTGGTGCGCGCATTTTCCCGCCAGCTGGCGCTTTTCGAGAAGGCCGAGCCGGCCATGAGTTTTTATTTCCCCGACCTGGTCCGCGGAATTCATGTCGCGGAGGAGAGCAAGCGCCTCCAGCAGGTACGCTTCTCCGCCGCCCGCGCCGCCGCTGCCGGAGCGCCGGGGGGTGACGACGCGCAGGCCGCCGAGCTAGACGCCTGGCTGGCCGAGGGCGAACGGCAGATCGCCGCGCAGGATGCGGAGGCGGCCGTGGCGGCGTTCCAGCGCGTGCTGGCGAAATACCCTGATCAGCCGCGCGCGCTATACGGATTGGCGGTGGCCTCGATTTTGCGGGGCGATGCGGACCGCGCCAAGGAACTCCTGCAGCGGCTGGTGGTGAGCCCGCCGGAGAATTCGCGCACCGGGGCGGGAGATCCGCTCATCCTGGCGTGGTCGCACGTCTATCTGGGGCGCATTTACGACGTCGATGGCAAGCGCGAGCTGGCGATCACCGAATACCGCGCGGCCCTCGCCGTGGAGGGCGCTCCGGAATCGGCGCGCCTGGCGGCCCGGCGGGGAATTGAGAAAGGGTACGCACCGGGCCCGCGAGACCCCGACACCGTGCAGCAGCGGCCGTAAGAGGATTCATTGTCGCCGCGTCGAAACGCGTCCGGGAAGCGGAGAAATTCAGGCCCTCGAGATGCGCAGAGGGCGGAGGAGAACGGCTGATGAAGACCGCGCAGGAAAAAAAGCTCTGGGTGATTGTCCTCGCAGCGCTGGCCCTGTGTCTCGCGCCGGTGATCGGCCAGGGGCAACAAAATCCCCCTAGTGTGCCACCCGGCCAGTCCGCGCCGCCGGCCAAACCCGCGCCTTCGTCGGATGCCCCGACGCCGCCGCCAATCAATCCGGAAGAGGAGACCGCTTACAAGGCCATGTTCGATCTGAAGGGCAGCGAATTTCAGCGCCAGATCCAGCTCGGCGAAGACTTTCTGAAGAAGTATCCCGCCAGCCGGTATGCGGAGAGCGTCTACTCGCGGCTGGCCAGCGCCTATCTCGCGGCCGGGGACGTGGACAAGATGTTCGCGGCGGGCGAAAAGGCGCTCGAGCTGAAGCCGGATGACGTCGACGTGCTGGCCCTGATGGCACTGGTGATGCCGCGCCGGCTGAACACCAGCGCGCTCGACGCCGCCCAGCGGCTCGACCGGGCCGAGAAATATGCCCGGCAAGGAATCGAACTGCTGGCAACGTTGCCCAAGCCGGCCACTTTGACCGACGCCGATTTCGCCAGAGCCAAGAACGACAAGCTATCCATGTGCCACAGCGGCCTGGGCTTCATTCATTTTTACCGGCAGAAGTACGCGGACTCCGCGAGCGAGCTCGAGCAGGCCGCCAAGCTATCTTCGGCCCCCGACCCGGTGGACTTCTTCCTCCTCGGGACAGTCTTGCATCAAATGAAGCGGTACAACGACGCCGTGTCGGCCTACGGGCATTGCAGCGAATTGGGTGGACCCATGCAGGCGCGCTGCAAGCAGGCCCAGGATGCCGCCAAGAAGCTGGCCGCGACCGAACTCACGACTCCGAAGTAGCCGGCCGGGCCGGGGAAAATGATCGCATCCGCACAGCTGGAGCTCGAAGAGGCGCTCGGCCATCGCTTTCGCCAGCCGGCCTTGCTGCACCGCGCCCTGACGCACAGTTCGCGCCGCTCGGAGCTGGAGGCCGAAGACGCGGGCGAGGACAACGAAAAACTGGAGTTCCTGGGCGACGCCATTCTGGGCGCGCTGGTGAGCGAGTACCTGGTGACCTCGTTCCCCCACTGGAGCGAAGGCCAGCTCTCCAAGAGCCGAGCGAAACTTGTGAATGCCGCTTCGCTTCATTCCGCGGCGCAGCGGTTGGGGCTGGGCCAGTACCTGCGCTTGGGGCGCGGGGAGGAGAAAACCGGCGGGCGGGAGAAGCCCGCCGTGCTGGCCGACGCCTACGAGGCGGTGGTGGCGGCCATTTACCTGGATGCGGGCCTCGAGGCGGCGCGACAATTTGTGCGGCGCTCGCTGCTCGACGAGGCCAGCGGAGAGAAAGCACACCGCCTGGGACAGCCGGACCACAAGTCCGGGCTACAGGAATTTCTCCAGGGCCGCGGTCTGCCTCCGGCGAGCTACCGCGTGGTCCGCGAGAGCGGCCCGGACCATTGCAAGACGTTTGTTATCGAAGTGCGCGTCGCGGGGCGCACGGTGGCTTCGGGCTCGGGAGCGAATAAGAAGGAGGCCGAGCAGGCCGCGGCGCGGCTGGCGCTCGAACACTTCCTGGGCAAGACGGATTGAGGTGAGCCGAGAAATGGCCGAAGCGACCGAAATCGCGGAAGCGCAGTCGGCGGCGGGGAAGAAGGAGGAAAAAGAGCGCACCTCGCTGCGCGAGTACGCCGAATCCCTTCTGGTGACGGTGATCCTGGCGCTGTTCGGCACCAGCTTCGTCGTCCAGGCCTTCAAAATCCCCTCGCAATCCATGGAGCGCACGCTCCTGGTCGGCGACCACCTACTGGTGAACAAGTTCATCTTCGGGGGTCGCGGGGCGTGGTACGACCGGTTGCTCCCCTACCGCCCCATCCGCCACGGCGACATCATCGTGTTCAAATTTCCCTATGACGACCACCCGCATTACGTCAAGCGCGTCATCGGCGTCCCGGGCGACAGGGTGAAGATCGTGGACCAGCAGGTGTACGTGAACGGCCGCCCTCTGGCCGAGGCCTACGTGACGCACGACGTCGCCGCGTCCTATGACTCTTTCGGCGAGAATTTTCCGCCCACCAGCCACCATTTCCTGCAGAGCAATGTCCGGCCGGAGTGGCGCGACGTGATCCTGAGTCACGTGGTCAATGGCGAGCTGGTTGTGCCGCCCAACAAGTATTTCGCCATGGGCGACAACCGCGACCATAGCTGGGACAGCCGCTACTGGGGTTTCGTGGACCGCGACGCCGTGATGGGCCGCCCCATCCTGATCTACTGGTCGGTGGACGCCACCAGCGCCGATTACAGCGACCGCAGCCTGGTCAACCACCTGGTTGGCCTGCTGGACGCGATCATGCACCTGCCCATGCGCACGCGCTGGAGCCGAATGCTCCACGGCGTCCGCTAGCGCCCCCGCGGCGCTTCGCGCTTTCCTTCCCGGCCTCCTTTTGCCACAATTCCTCACCGCCCGATGCGAACAAGACGATGGTTGCGCCGGATTGGCGTTTTCGCGCTCGTTCTGCTGGCCGCCAGCGCGGGAATTTCCTGGCTGCTGCGGACCAGAAACGTGCATCGCTACTTCAGCGCGCGGCTCGAGGCTGCCTTCGGCAGGCCGGTGGAGGTCGGCTCATTCGGCTTCAACCTGCTCGATGGGCTGCGGCTCCATGCCAACTCGGTCACGGTGGCGGAAGACCCTCGCTTCGGCCACGAATATTTCCTGCGTGCCGAGCGACTCACGGCTGGCCTGCGCTGGAGGTCGCTCGTGCGCGGGCAATTTGAGTTCGGCACGCTCTCCCTCACACGCCCCAGCCTCAATCTGGTCCGTTCTGCCGAGGGCCACTGGAATGTGGAGAACTGGCTACCGCCTCCCGCGCCCGCCGTGGCGCCGGCGCGCCAGGCCTCTGGAGCCGCTCCTCCCACTCGGCTCTATCGCATGGAAGTGGACACCGGCCGGATCAACTTCAAGCGTGGCGTGGACAAGCACCCCTTCGCTCTGGTGGACGTGCAAGGCCACCTTGAGCAGGAAAGCGCCGGCCGCTGGCGTCTGGATCTGGAGGCTCGCCCGGCTCGCGCCGCAGTGGCCTTGCAAGAGGCGGGCACGCTGAGCGTGCGCGGACGCATCGCAGGCACCTCCGCCCGGCTCCAGCCCGCCGATCTGGTCTTCACCTGGCAGGGCGCATCGCTGGCCGACGCGCTGCGCCTTGCCAGCGGCTACGACCAAGGCGTGCGTGGGCGCTTCGCGGTTGAATGGACTGCGCGCAGCGAGCCACCCGGCGCGGGCGCCGCGCCGGCGCGCAGCGAAGTCCGCGGCGCCCGGTGGTCGTTTTCGGGTACGGCTCGCCTCTCCGGCGTGCATCGCTGGGACTTGCCCCCTCGCGCCGCTGACCCGGCGCTGAACTTCGTCGTGGAAGGGCAGTGGCGCCGCGGCGAGGCACACGTGGAGTTCAGCAAGTGCGTGCTCGAGGCACCGCAGTCCAATGTTCGAGCGGTGGGGATAATCGCCTGGGCGCCATCGCTGGATCCACAATTCCAGTTTCGTTCCACGTGGATTGCTTTGCCGGACCTGCTCGCCTGGTACCGCGCATTTCGTCCGGGCGTGGCGGAGGATCTGACACTGGAGGGCCATACCAGTGTTGCTCTCGCGCTGGCCGGCTGGCCGCCGCGCCTGGTGCAGGGCGCGGTGGAGAGCGATGGCGCACGCCTGCAAACCGCCCTGCTGCCGCAGCCGGTTCGTGTGGGACGTTTCGCCGCGCGCGTGGTTCGCGGTCGCCTGGCGCTCGAGCCGGCCACGATTGCTCTGGACGCCAGCGCGCCGGCGCAGCCGCTTCACCCCGGACAGCCGCGCCAGGGCAGTTGGCTGCGCCTGGAGGGCGCCATCGGCCCCGGAGAAGCCTTCACGCCGCATCGAGCGGATGGATGGCAATTCCGGCTGGCCCTGGTGGGACAAACGGAACGTACGGAGGACTTGTTGGCTGCCGCGGCGGCTCTCGGACATCCCTTCCAACGCGCCTGGCGCGTCGAAGGCCCAGCCGGCCTGGACCTGCACTGGCAGGGAGCTCTCCGCCCATTTCAAGCCCAGCCGCTGGGGAGCTTGGTACTTCGCGGGCTGCGCTTGCAGACGATTTACTTGAATCAGCCGATCCATTTCGCCGATGCGCGCATCGAGCTGCGGCCCACCGAGCGGCGCGTGACGCTGACTGCGGCGCGGGGACTTGGGGCGCGCTGGCAAGGGTGGCTGCGCTCGCGCGCCACCGGCGAGGGTTGGGCGTTCGACCTGGCTGCCGACCGGCTGGACGCGGCGGAGCTCGACCGCTGGCTGGGCCCGCGGGCGCGGCCCGGCGGGCTCGAGCGCCCGGGGCCACTCGCCGCTCCCGGCGGTGATGCATCCGAGATGGACGCGGCGCGGGGCAAGCTCCGTGGCCGCGGGCAAATCCGTGTTCAGGAATTCGTCATTGCGCCGCTGCGCGTGCGGAACCTGCGCGCCGAGGTCGAGATCGCTGGCCGGGAGATCGGCCTGCGCCAGGCGCAGGCCGATTTTTATGGAGGCATGGTAAAAGGCTCGCTGCGCGCGGAGCTTTCGGCGCAGCCCTTGTACCGCTTGCAGGCAAAGTTCGAGCGCGTGAGCCTGGCCTCGCTCGCCGAGGACACCACCAACCTCAAGGATCGCTTCGCAGGCTTGGCGGCGGGAGAACTCGAACTCGCGGCCCACGGAATCGGCCGAGAGAATCTGCTGAGGTCGCTGGAGGGCCGCGGCACGCTCCAGACTCGCGATGCAGAACTGCGCGGCCTGGACCTTCGGGCGAGCTATGCGGGCGAGCGGCTGGTCCCGGGGCTGACGCGGTTTGCCGCCGCCGACGCGCAATTCTCCCTGGCGGCGGGAAAGATCGCGGTCGGCAGGCTGCATCTCGCGGACAGTGACGACGATTTCGAGGTTGCCGGCAGCGTGGATTACTCGCGCGTGCTCGACCTCCGCCTGCGGCGGCTCGGAGGGCGCAGCGATGCCGGGTCTCGCAGCCGGGCGAACAAGACGCTCCGCATCTCCGGCCCCCTCGACGCGCCTCGGGTCTCTCGCCTGGCTACCCCACCCGGCCAGGAGTGACCCGCCCTCTCTGGTTCCGCAGCGTGAACTCGTTCAGAATGATTGGTGACACTCGGATAGAGTGTCGCCATGCAATTTCACTATGGAAAGGTGCCTCGAGCCCGCCAGCTGGCGGGCTCGGCCGTGGAACTAAGCCGGGAGGCTCTCGTCCGGCTTCGTTGGATCGATTTCTATTTGACCCGCCGGCGCAACGCCGCGCTGACGTGCCGCCATTTCGGGATTAGCCGCCAGACCTTCTACCGCTGGTGGCGCCGCTACGACCGGCAGGATCTGACGCAGCTCGAATCGCGTTCGCACCGGCCGCACCGGGGGCGGCAGCCGACCTGGACGGCTGCGCTGGCCGAGCGGGTACGACACCTGCGCGGCCAGTACCCGCGCTGGGGCAAAGACAAGCTCGTGGTCTTGCTCCGCCGGGAAGGCGGGCACGTCTCGACCTCGATGGTCGGTCGCATCCTGACGCGGCTGAAACAGCGCGGGGTGCTGGTCGAGCCACCGTCTCGGCGGGTCACCGCGGCCAGACGCCTGCGTCACCGACTCTGGGCGATCCGCAAACCCCGCCACTGGCGCGTCTCCGAGCCCGGCGACTTGGTGCAGGTGGACACGCTGGATCTACGGCCTTTGCCGGGCGTCCTGTTGAAGCAGTTCACCGCGCGCGATGTCATCTCTCGCTGGGATGTGCTGGAGGCGCGGAGCCGGGCCACGGCCAGCACCGCCGCCGAGTTCCTGGACACCTTGCAGGCGCGCATGCCGTTCCCGCTCCGCGCCCTGCAGGTCGATGGCGGCAGCGAGTTCGCCGCCGAGTTCGAGCAGGCCTGCCGGGCGCGCCACCTGCGGCTGTTCGTGTTGCCGCCGCGCTCGCCGAAACTGAACGGTGCCGTCGAGCGCGCTCAGCGGACCCACACCGAGGAGTTCTATCAGGTCGCCGCCAGCTCCTGGCACCTGCCCGCGCTCAACCGCGAGCTGCGCCAGTGGGAACAGATCTACAACACCGTGCGCCCGCACCAAGCCCTGGGCTACCTGACCCCGCAGCAGTTCCTGCTGCGCTGGCAATCGCAACGAAAGGAATGAAGTGTCACCAATCTACTGGACGAGTACACAGCGTTGCCGGCTCGAAAACAGTGTGCTAGCGTCCGGGCGATGAGCCTTGCGGCCCGCATTCTGATCGGAAGCGTGCTCAGCGCACTGGCGCTGCCCGCTGCGGCGCAGGAAAAGCCGCTGGAGCGCAGTTTTTTTGCCGGCGCCGCCGCCAGTTATCGCATCCAACTCACCGTGCGGAGCGAGATCGCGGGCCAGCAGACCGAGCAGATCGGCGCCAGGGCCTACGTCCGGCCGTTTTCCCGGGTCGTGGAGGACGGTGTGCGCTGGACGGCGACGCAGCGCGTGCTCGCCATTGGCGCACAAGGTGCGGCGGAGATAGAGGAAACGCTCGAAGACTTCGAAACGCTCACCTCATCGTCCAATGCGGATGACCCGGAAACCGCAAAGCTGGCCCGGGCCCTGCGCGATGCAATGAACGATTGGAAGCGCGCTCGCACGCTGCGCTACCGTGAGTCCCGCACCGGGCAACTCCTGGACCTGAAAGCGGACGGCGTGCTGCAACTGGGTGAGGCCGCTCCGCCGCTGCTTTCCCTCTGGCTGCTGCGGGCCCTGCGGCCCGCGGCAGCGTTGCCCGATAAGCCCGTGCGCTTCGGCGAGCGCTGGCAGGAGCCGCGGACGGCGCAGTTTCCAAACTGGGCCGAGGTGCGCGGCTCAGAATCCGGCCAATGGCTCGATGTGCGGGAAGCCTCCGAGCCGGCCGCGCGGTTCCTGGTCGTGCAGCAACTGTTCGGAACTGTCGTCGCCGGCCCGGAAAAGCCCCCTGAAGGCACTGCCCAGGCACGCTTCCACGGCGAATCGCTCAACATGGTTTCGCTCAGCGATGCGCATCTGCTCGCGGCGACGCGCTCGGCGACGCGGGAAATCACCTGGACGCTCGCGCCGGTCGAAGGCCTGACCGAGCGGCCAGAGTTCCGCACCAGCCTCTCCGTGCAGGTGGTGATCGAAGTATGCGATGAGACGCCTTGCCTATCTTCTGGCCGTCCTGCTCTGCGCCAGCGCTAGTGGCACCCCGCCAGCGCGCTCCGCGCAGACCAAGCGTGCCGCGCCGCCACAGCGAGTGCGGCTGGAGCCGCGGTTTGCGCCCGGCAGCGTGCTGCGGTACGAAATGGAGTTCCGCACCACCACTGAGGGCCACCGCAGCGGGCTGGTCGAGGACCCGCAGGCTCCCTCGAAGCTCGAGCTCACCTGGGCCGCGGTGGTGCGCCTGGAGGTGCTGGGCATCGAGCCGAGCTCTCCCGCAGCGGGCGCCGCTGAGCGCACGCGCCTGCGCACGACCTACGAAAAATCAACGGCCACGGCGCGCAGCGATACTTACGATCCCGAAAGCGCAGCCATCGAGGAGCAATACCGCAAGCTCGAAGGCCGCACCATGGAGTTCCTCGTGGACGCGGAAGCCAGAGTCAGCGAGGTCAATGGCCCGAAGGAAGTCCCACCTGACGAGCAGGCAGCCAGCGCGGCGCGCGAATGGCTCGGGCAACTGGTCATGGGCGGCTCGATACCCAGGGAAGGCATCCTGCCGGGGCAGAAGTGGACCTCGGAACAGCCTGCCGCAGTGGGGCCGATTGCCGGCTTGATCTGGCGCACCGAATCCAGCTACTTGCGGGACGAACGCTGCCGGCCGCTGGAGGGCCTCGGCCCTTCAGGCCCCGCCGACCCGCTGGCCAGCGAAGTCTGCGCGGTCATCCTGACGCGGTATGAAGTGACCCAGCCGCGCGCCCTGCGCGATCCCACGCCGGAGGAGTACCGCAAGCGCGGCCTGCGCACCTCCGGGAAGCGGGGCGGCTGGGGAGAAAGCCTGAGCTACGTCTCGCGGCGCAGCGGCTGGGTGGTAAGCATCACGCAATCGGCCAGCGAGGAGATGGACGTGACCGTTTCTACCGCCGACGGGGAGTCCGGCGTGCGCTATGTCGGTCGGGTGCGCAGCCAGTCGCAGATCACTCTACTGCCCGTGCCCACAGCGGCGATACGCTAAACTCGCGGTGGTCGAATCGACTCCCCCAGAGGCCATATGGCCGTACGCCCCTACGAGGAGCAATGCGGGGCCGGCGAGAGCCAACGAGCGTCGCGCATCGCCCGGCAGCGATGCCCCAAGCGTTGCGCTATAATGAAAAGTTTAAGCGCGCGCCATTTTGCGCGCTGAGGCCATGGACTTCAAACTCCTGAGTGACTACGCCCCCCAGGGCGATCAGCCCGAAGCCATTGCGCAACTGGCGCGCGGGGTGGAGGCCGGCGACAAGCACCAGGTGCTGTTGGGCGTCACCGGCTCCGGCAAGACGTTTACCATGGCCAAGGTGATCGAGCGGGCGAACCGGCCCGCACTCGTGCTGGCGCACAACAAGACCCTCGCCGCGCAGCTCTACCACGAGTTCCGCGGCTTTTTCCCGCACAACGCGGTCGAGTACTTCGTCAGCTACTACGACTACTACCAGCCCGAGGCCTACCTGCCCACCTCGGACACGTACATCGAGAAAGAAGCCACCATCAACGACGAGCTCGACAAGCTGCGCATGAGCGCGACGCGGTCGCTGTTCGAGCGGCGCGACGTCATCATCGTGGCCTCGGTCTCCTGCATCTACGGCCTGGGCTCTCCCGAAGCCTACTTCGGCATGCTACTGATGCTCGAGAAGGGTCAGCGCACCGCTCGCGAGGCGCTGCTGCGCAAGCTGGTCGAAATTCAGTACGAGCGCGCCGAGGAATTGCGTCGCGGCACGTTCCGCGTCCGCGGCGACACGGTCGAGATCTACCCGCCCTACGAGGACCATGCCTACCGCATCGAGCTCTGGGGCGACCAGATCGACGCGATGCGCCAGATCGATCCGCTTACCGGCGAAGTCCGCGCCTCTTCCGACGGACTCGGGCGCGTGACCATCTATCCGAAGTCGCACTACGTGATGCCCGCGGAGCAGAAGGAGCGCGCCATCGCCACCATCCTTGAAGAGCTCGAGTGGTGGAAAGGGGAGCTCGAGAAGCAGAGTAAGTTCGTCGAGGCGCAGCGCGTCTGGCAGCGCACCATGTTCGACATCGAGATGATTCGCACGATCGGCTACTGCCACGGCATCGAGAACTACTCGCGGCACCTCTCCGGCCGGTTGCCGGGCGAGGCGCCGCCGACCCTGCTCGACTACGTGCCGCAGGATTTTCTGCTCTTCGTGGACGAGTCGCACCAGACCGTGCCGCAGCTCCACGGCATGTACCACGGTGACCGCTCGCGCAAGCAGACGCTGGTGGATTTCGGCTTCCGCATGCCCTCGGCGCTGGACAACCGCCCGCTGACCTTCGAGGAGTTCGAACACCGCACCAACCAGGTCGTCTACGTCTCGGCCACGCCGGGGCCGTACGAGCTCACGCGCTCGGGTGGCGTGGTCGTCGAGCAGTTGATCCGCCCGACCGGGCTGGTGGACCCGGAAGTCGAGGTGCGGCCGGTGAAAGGCCAGGTGGACGATTTGCTTGAAGAAATTCGCGTTCGCGCCGGGCGCAGCGAGCGCGTGCTGGTGACCACACTCACCAAGCGCATGGCCGAAGACCTCGCCGAGTATTTCGCCGAAATCGGCGTGCGCTGCCGCTACCTGCACTCCGAGGTCGAAACGCTCGAGCGAGTGCGCATCCTGCGCGACCTCCGCCGCGGCGAATTCGACGTGCTGATCGGCATCAACCTTCTCCGTGAGGGACTCGACCTGCCCGAGGTGTCGCTGGTGGCCATCCTCGACGCCGACAAGGAG
>Ga0209515_10000355_pt1 | contig 86247 bp, 73 predicted proteins | sample Subgroupgradi54m_FD_187454 | JGI IMG/M metagenome (GOLD analysis project Ga0209515, IMG submission 187454) | Subsurface groundwater microbial communities from S. Glens Falls, New York, USA - GMW60B uncontaminated upgradient, 5.4 m (SPAdes)... ...
CAGGCACGAGCGTCGTGGAAACGGAGCCGAGCTCCTTTAGGACTTTGTCTAGCGTCGCGAGAGCTCCGAGGGTCCACAGCGAGTGCCGAGCACCCCAGCCGAGGCCGGAGTGCGAGAGAACCCCGACCCCCGGGTGGGGGCGGAAGAATGAATAGCAGCGGACCGTTAGAGGGAGAACTGCTTGGCGGCGGCGGCGGCGATGTGCTCGCCGATGGCCAGTGATGCGGTCGCCGCGGGGGAAGGAGCGTTGCAGACGTGCAGGAAGCGTCCCTGTTGGACCAGGTGAAAATCGTCCAGCAGTTCTCCGCGTGGGTTGACCGCCTGCGCCCGGACTCCGGAGCCGGCCGGCAGGAGGTCCTCGGAGCGGATGGAGGGGACCAACCGCTGAACCGACCGGACGAACGCCTGCTTCACGATGGAGCGGTAGATTTCCTCCAGCCCGGTCCGCCAGTGCCGGGCCGTCATCCTCCAGAATCCAGCGAAGCAGAGCATCTGCGCCGTGTCTTTCATGTTGAAGTCCGTCTTCCGGTATCCTTCCCGCTTGAGCGCCAGCACGGCGCTGGGTCCCGCCTCCACGCGTCCGTCGATCCGTGGGGAGAGGTGGACCCCCAGGAATGGGTACCGGGGATCCGGCACCGGGTACAGGAGCCCCTTGACAAGATTCCGCCGCGAAGCCGAAAGCTCAAGGTATTCCCCCCGGAACGGGAGGATCTGGAGACCAACCGGGCTGTGCATGGAAGAGGCCAGACGGTCGGCCTGCAGGCCGCCGCAGTTGATGAGGTGTGAAGCAGCGACCTCCAGTCCGGAGCATAGGATCCGCAGGGGGCCGTCGCCGCTTGTTCCGAGCACCCGCGTGCCGGTCCGGATCTCCACCCCCCGTTCCGCCAGCAAGACCGCATAAGTCCGCGCCACTTGCCCGTAATCGGTGATGGAAACTTCCGGGAGATGAAGCGCCTGACAGGCCCGGGCCGATTCCGGCTCGATTTCTCTCAACCGTTCCGGCCCGATTAGGGAAAGGCCCGGAACGCCGTTGGCGGTCCCCCGCCGGTAGAATTCTTGAAGCCGAGGGAGTTCTTCGGGGGTCAGAGCCACGATCACTTTCCCGCACCGCTTCACGGGGATCGCGTGCTGCTGGCAAAAGGAAGTCAGCAGGCGGCCCCCGCGGGCGCAGAGGGAGGCCTTCAAACTGCCGGGCTTGTAGTAAACGCCGGAATGGATGACGCCGCTGTTGTGGCCGGTCTGGTGGGAGCCGACCCGGGGTTCCTTTTCCAGGAGAATCAGCCGCCGCGAAGGGAAGCGCCCGCTCAGCGCGAGGGCCGTGGCCAGCCCTACGATGCCCCCACCGACAATCGCCAGATCGTACGTCTTGTCTGCCATGATTTGTGAAGTCTTATCATATAATAGAGGTTCATTCATCTGATGCGAATCCTGATCACGGGCGGCGCGGGCTTCATTGGTTCTCATCTCTGCGAACGCTTCATCGCAGAGGGGAACTCCGTCATCTGTGTGGACGACTTCATCACCGGCAGGGAATCCAACCTGCGCGAGTTTTCAGCCCATCCCTCTTTCACGCTGATCCGCCACGACATCAGCCGCCCCCTGGAGTGGGCGGGTTCCCTCGACTGGGTGCTCCACCTTGCTTCTCCTGCCAGCCCCCCGGATTACCTCAAGTACCCGATCCAGACCATGAAGGTCGGCTCTTTGGGGACGCTCAACGCGCTGGGCATCGCGAAAGCCAAAAAGGCCCGTTTTCTTCTGGCCTCCACCTCAGAGGTGTACGGCGATCCCCAGGTGCACCCTCAGCAGGAAAGCTATTGGGGGCACGTGAACCCGGTGGGCCCGCGCGGAGTGTACGATGAAGCGAAGCGGTTCGCGGAGGCGCTGACGATGGCCTATCACCGGGAGCATGAGGTGGACACCCGGATCGCGCGGATCTTTAATACCTACGGGCCCCGCATCCGGGAACGGGACGGCCGGGCGATCCCGAACTTCGTCACGCAAGCGCTCCTCGGACAGCCGCTCACCCTGTACGGCAATGGTTCCCAGACCCGCTCTTTCTGCTACGTTTCCGATCTGCTCGAGGGGCTCAGCCGGCTGATGAAAAGCGATTTGCATGACCCGGTCAACTTAGGGAACCCGGACGAGATGACGCTGATGGAGCTGGCCAAGATCATCCTGCGGATCACCGGCTCAGCCAGCCGGCTGGAGTTTAAGCCGCTGCCGGTTGACGACCCCAAAGTCCGCTGCCCGGACATCTCCCGGGCCCGCAGGGATCTTCGTTGGGAACCCCGGGTGGATCTGGAGGAGGGCTTGGCCAAGACGGTCGAGTGGTTTCGGACCGCGCAATCCGGTTCCTCCTAGATTCCGATTGACACCCGCCTTAAAATCCGGTAATGTTCACGAAGTGAACACTCCGGTCTCATCATACCTAACCGCATGAAATCAGAACAGTTCCGTGATCTCCAGCTCCTTCAAGAGCTGGCTCAAAACCCTACGATTACCCAGCGGGATTTGGGCAAGCGTATGGGGCTGGCATTGGGACTGGTCAACCTTCGCCTGCACCTCCTATCCACCCGTGGCCTGATCAATATCGTCGACACCGGTAAGAATCGGATCCAGTACGTGTTAACCCCCAAGGGGATGCTCGAATGGGACCGAGGGGTGGCGGAATACCTCGATGAGTCCATGCGGTATTACCGGGATGTCCGCCGTTTCCTGCGGGAACACCTGATGGAGCTTGCCAAAGGAGGGGTTCGGCAGGTGTTGCTTTTCGGCACGGGAGAGTTGGCGGAAGCCGCCTACCTGACGATCCAAGAAGTTGGTTTGACCCTGGCCGGCGTGGTGGGGGATCCAGAGAGAACCCCCACCTTCTTCAACCATCCGGTCCGGGCTCCGTCGGAGGTCCGGGGATTGGAGTTTGATCGGGTGATCGCGGCGACTCCGGGGTCCAGTGGAGAGGATGGGCGGACGCTGAAGGAGTTGGGGATACCGGCCGAGAGAATCATCCGGATGCCGCAGGATCCCGGGCTCTTCATCGGCGGCAACCGCCTGCGTTGGATCGGGGACCGGCCGACCGGCGCGATCGCCAGCCCCGGCCGCCGCCTGGAACCGGGCAACACGGACGTGGTGATCCTCTGCGGGGGCAAGGGAACCCGCCTGAAGTCCCTCACCTCAACCCTCCCGAAACCCCTTTTGCCGGTCGGAAACGAGCCGTTTCTTTTGCGCCTCATCTCCCGCCTTCAGCAGGAAGGGTTCCGCAGGTTCATCTTGGCCGCTCATTATCTCCCGCACCGGTTCGAGCTTTTCCTTGAGGAGTACCGCTCCCGCTTGAAGGGGGTCCACCTGATCATTGAGCCGGAGCCGCTCGGCACCGGAGGCGCTCTCCGCCACGCGGTCGATTACGTCGTTTCCTCCCACTTCGCGGTCCTGAACGGAGACACCTGGGTCCATCAGCCGGTGGCGCCGGTGCTGGAGGAGCACCTGAGCCAGGAGCGGGAGTTCAGCGTGGTGGTAGTTCCCGCTCACCGGGTCGAAGGAGAAGCGTTGAAGAAGGGGGTCTGGGATCTTGGACCTTCCGGCGAACTGCGCGGGTTCGAGACCCGGGAATCGGTTTCCGAGGGGTGGGTGAATGCCGGCTGCTACCTGCTGAACCGCGGCATGGTTGCCTCCTGGCCGGTGGGGTCATACAGTTTGGAGGCCAATCTGCAGGTTCTGCTCAACGGCCGCAGGAGCGGCGTGTTCCACTCGGAAGGCCGCCTGCTGGATATCGGCACCCCGCAGACTTATGGCCGCGCCGCTGAGGTGCTGGAATCTTACGAATGCGAGGAGAGTCCCTTAAGATGACGGTTTTATCCAAGCCCTCTTACCGGATCACGTTCGGCCACATTGAGGTCGGCCCATCGGCACGCCGCTATCTGAACGAGGCGTTGGACCGGAACTGGGTTTCCGAAGGGCTCAATGTTCAGCGGTTCGAGCGGGAGTTCGCCAAGAAATTCGGTTACGCGCAGGCGGTGGCCACCAGCTCCGGCACCGACGCCGGCATCGTGGCGATGGCGGCGCTGAGGGACCGGGGGGCCAAGCCGGGAGATGAGGTGATCACGCCGGCGCTGGCTTTTGTGGCCACGGCCAACTGCATCCTGGCAGCGGGATTCACGCCCAAGTTCGTAGACGTCGAGCTTGAGACGTTGAACATCGATCCGGCGAAGATCGAAGCCGCGATCACGCCTCGCACACGGGCGATCCAGGCGGTGCACACGATGGGCAAGCCCTGCCGCATGGAGGAGATCCTGCGGATCGCGCGCAAACACGGGCTGGCCGTGATCGAAGACTGCTGCGAGGCCCACGGCGCCGCGCTGAACGGAAAAGTGGTCGGTTCCTTCGGGGAGATGGCCTTGTTCAGCTTCTACGCGGCGCACATGATCTGCAGTGGGGAAGGCGGGATGATCGCGGCCCAGGACGCCGAGTGGGCCGCCCTCTGCCGATCGATCCGAAGCCATGGCCGCCGCGGCGGACAGCTCTACTTCCATTTCGACCGGATCGGGTTTAACTCGAAGATGAACGACCTGGAGGCAGCGATTGGTCTGGAAGGGCTGGAGAACTTCGACAACACGTTCCGGGTCCGCCGCGCTTATTTGAAACGGCTCTGGGAGCTGATGAAGCCCCTGGAGGACCGCCTGATCCTTTACCCGGACGGCGCCGGAGAGGTGACCTGCCCGCACGCCTTCCCGCTGGTGATGCGGGACCCCCAGGAGCCGGTGGAAGGGCTCTATCAGCACTTGGAGAGCAACGGGATCCAGTGCAAAACGCTGTTCGGCTCGCTGCCGGTTCAGCATTCCGCGTTCCGGTTTCTGGGCTACAAAGAAGGCAGCTTCCCGGTGGCCGAGCGGATCGGCCGGACGGGACTCCACTTCGGGATCCACCAATATCTGGCGGAGCAAGACATCGAATATGCCGCAACGACTGTCCGCGACTACCTCCGATAACCGGACGCAGGGTCCGGCCGCCTCTTCGTTGAGCGGCGAAGAGCTGCGCTCCCTTTACCGCGCGATCCTGCTGGCCCGCGGCGCGGAGAACAAAATCCGGGAGGAGTATTCCAAGGACGAGATGAAGACGCCGGTCCACCTCGGGATCGGTCAGGAGGCGATCTCGGTCGGGGTCTGCCATGCCTTGCCCAAAGGGACCCGTGTTTTCGGCACCTACCGCAACCACGCCCTCTACCTGGCGATGACCGGCGACACGGACGGCTTCTTCGCCGAGCTGTACGGCAAAGCCAGCGGTCCCGGCAAGGGCAAGGCCGGCTCGATGCACCTGGCCCTCCCCGAGAAGGGGCTGGTCGCCACCTCGGCGGTGGTCGGCACCACGGTGCCGGTGGCCGTGGGGGCCGCGCTGGCCGTCCAGTACCGGAAATCCGGAGAGATGGCGGCGGTTTTCTTCGGAGACGGCGCGATGGAGGAAGGGGCCTTCTGGGAGAGCGTCAACTTCGCCTGCCTGCGGCGCTTGAACATCCTGTTCGTCTGCGAGGACAACGGCTTGGCGATCCACACGCCGGGTTCCAGCCGCCAGGGGTTCCGCTCCATCCCGGAAGCCCTGATCGGGTTCAAATGCCATGTGGCCACCGGGGACGGCAGTGATCTGGAAGGGGTCGTGGAGATGACCCGCAAGATGCTCCAGCGGATGGAGCAGGAGCCGGGTCCCGGCTTCCTGCATCTCACCTGCTTTCGCTTCCTGGAGCACGTGGGGCCCCGCGAGGATTTTGAGGCCGGGTACCGGAGCCGGCCCTCGCCGGAAGAGGGGCAGAGACGGGATCCCGTCGCCCGTTTTGAGAAACGGCTGGCGGGCGACCCGTCGATTCAGGAGGAACTGGCGGCGATCCGGGCCGAGGTCGAGCGCCAGCTGTCCCGGTCGGTCGAGCTGGCCAAGCGCTCACCGTTTGCTCCGCCGGCGGAGCTCTACACGGACCTTTTCGCATGATCACCGCTCTCGCGCAGAAGACCGCCACGATGCAGTTCCGGCAGGCCCTCTCGCTGGCGGTCCAGCGGGAGATGGAGCAGGACCCCTCGGTTTTCGTCTTCGGGCTGGATGTCCCGGACCACAAGCGGATTTTCGGCAGTACAGCCGGGCTCGTGGAGAAGTTCGGTCCCGAGCGGGTTTTCGGGACGCCGCTCTCGGAGGATGCGATGACCGGCGTGGCGCTGGGTGCCGCGTTGTCGGGTTTGAGGCCGGTGCACGTGCACATCCGGGTGGACTTCATGCTGTTGGCGATGAACCAGATCGTGAACATGATCTCCAATCTGCGCTACATGACCGGCGGCAAGGTGAAGGTGCCGCTGGTGATCCGCGCCGTGATCGGGCGGGGCTGGGGGCAGTCGGCCCAGCACAGCAAGTCCCTGCAGGGCGTCTTCGCCCATTTCCCGGGGTTGAAGGTGGTGATGCCGGCCACCGCGCAGGAGGCCTACTCCCTTCTGCGGTCCAGCATCCGGGACGACAACCCGGTGATCTTCCTGGAGCACCGCTGGCTCTATGACGTGGAGGGGCCGGTGGATGAGGAGAAGCAGATCCCGATCGGCCCTCCGGGGCTGATCCGTTCCGGCGACGCGCTCACCGTGCTGGCCACCTCCTGGATGAACATCGAAGCGCTCAAGGCGGCCGAGCTGTTGGCCCGCCGCGGCGTGCAGTTGGAGGTGTTGAACGTCCGCACTATCGCCCCTCTGCAGGCGCAAAAGGTGTTCGAATCGGTCCGCAAGACCGGCCGCTGCATCATCGCCGATTACGACTGGACCTTCTGCGGCTTCTCCGCGGAGCTGGCGAGCCAGGTCCAGAAGGAATGCTTCGGCTCGCTGAAGGCCCCGGTCGAACGGCTCGGGTTCGCTCACGTGCCGTGCCCGACCACCCGGCCTCTTGAGAACCTGTTCTACCCTTCAGCCGTGGGGATCATCCGGGCCGCGGAAAAGATGCTCGGCCTGAAGGAAGCGGACTTAAGCGGCGAAACCTTCTACAGCTACGAGCAGAAGTTCAAGGGGCCTTTTTGAGATGAAATCAGTCTACGTGGCCGGGCACACCGGGCTGGTCGGATCGGCGCTGGGCAGGCGCCTCGCCGGCAGGCCGGGGCTGCGCCTCGTCACGGCAACCCGCTCTGAGCTGGACCTGTTGAACGCGCCGGCCGTGGAGCGCTTTTTGGAGATGGAAAAACCCGAGACGGTGGTCATCGCCGCGGGCCGGGTGGGCGGTATCCAGGCCAACTCTTCTAGGCCGGCGCAGTTCATCCATGAAAATCTTCTGATCGAAACGAACCTGATTCACGGGGCCTGGAAAGCCGGCGTAAAACACCTGCTCAATTTCGGATCTGCCTGCATGTACCCGAAGGAGTGCCCGCAGCCGATGGCGCCCCAATACCTGATGACCGGGAAGATGGAGCCGACCAGCGAGCCGTACGCGGCCGCCAAATGGGCCGGCACAGTCCTCTGCTCCGCCTACAGCCGCCAGTACGGACTCTCTTACATGACGGCGATCCCGGCCACCGTTTATGGGCCGGGCGATAACTTTGATCCGCAGGAAGGGCATGTTCTTTCAAGCTTGATCCGGAAGTTCCACGAAGCCGCCGTCCGGGGCGACCGGGAGGTGACTCTTTGGGGCAGCGGGCAGGCCCGCAGGGAATTCATCTATTCAGACGACCTGGCCGAGGCGTGCGAGCTTATCCTGGATTCGTACCGGGGGACCGACCCCCTGAACGTGGGCGTCGGGGAAAGCATCTCCATCCGTGATCTGGCCGCCCGGGTGGCCGAAGTCGCCGGTTTCAACGGGGTCATCGCCTGGGACCGCTCCAAGCCCGACGGCGCTCTCGATAAGATGCTTGACTCCGGCCCGGTACTCTCTTTGGGCTGGAAGCCCCGGACCGGCCTGCGGGAAGGTCTGGAAAAAACATTCCGCTGGTACCTCCAGCATGAAGCGGCCGGTGTTCCGGCGGCGGCGGGAGGGCGGTTATGAAGGTGCTCGTGACCGGTGGGGCGGGCTACATCGGGTCCGTTTTGGTACCGCTCTTCCTCCAGGAAGGCCACCAGGTCACCGTGCTCGACAACTTCATGTACAACCCATCTTCTTTGCTGGACGTTTGCCATCACCCGGCGCTGACAATCGTACGGGGAGACGTGCGGGACGAGCGGATCCTCCAGAAGCTGGTGGGCGGCGCCGACGCGATCCTGCCTTTGGCTTGCCTGACCGGGGCGCCGCTCTGCGAGAGGGACCCTGTCCAGGCCAAGCAGGTCAACCTGGAAGCGGTGCAGGCATTGCTGAGGATGCGCGGCCCGCAGCAGAGGGTGGTTTTCCCGACGACCAACAGCGGCTACGGCGTAGGGCAGGAGGGCCTCCATTGCACCGAGGAGACGCCGCTCCGCCCGATCTCCACTTATGGGCGACTGAAGGTGGAGGCCGAGAAGGCGGTCCTGGAAGCCGGAAACAGCGCCACTCTTCGCCTTGCCACCGCGTTCGGCGTCAGCCCCCGCATGCGGCTGGACCTGCTGGTGAATGACTTCGTCTACCGCAGTGTCACCGACGGGTTCCTGGTCCTCTTCCAAGCCCACTTCAAGCGCAATTACATCCACGTCCGGGACATCACGGCGGCGTTCCTGCACGTGCTGAAGAATTTCGAGAAGATGAAGGGACAGGCCTACAACGTGGGTTTGAGCGACGCCAATCTCTCCAAGCGGGAACTCTGCGATGAGATCAAGAAACAAGTGCCCCGCTTCTATTTCACCGAGGCCGAGGTGGGGGAGGATCCGGACCAGAGGAATTACATCGTGAGCAACGAGAAGATCGAGCGCTCGGGGTTCAAGCCGGCCGTTTCACTGCAGAGGGGCATCGGCGAGCTGATCAAGGGGTACCAGGTGATCCGGCGGTCCGGCTATGCCAATGTATAGTAAAATAACGGGAATCCTATGGATCTTCTGATCATCTGTCCGGGGAACAACCGCCTCATTTACCAGGATTTGGCCAAGGAATACGCGGCCATTGAGCCCCCGATTTGGGGCGGCCTGCTGGCGAATTTCGCCCGAAAACTCGGGTTCGGGGTCGGACTGATCGACCAGGAGGCGGAAGGCCTCAATTCCGATCAGATTGCCGGCCGCGCGCTGGAGGCCCGCCCGCGGCTGACGGCCATCGTTGTGTATGGACAGCAGCCGTCCGCTTCCACCCAGAACATGACCATGGGGAAGGAGATCGCTTCCAAGCTCAGGGCCGCCGCTCCGGAGCTCAAAACCATTCTGCTGGGAGGGCATCCCTCCTCGTTGCCGGAAAGGACCCTTCAGGACAACGAAGTGGATTTCGTTTGCCAGGGGGAAGGCCCGACCACGCTGGAGGCGCTGCTGCAGATCTCCGACCTGGGCGACGCCTCCCAGCTGCGAAAAGTCCCCGGGCTCTGGTACCGGCAGGACGGAAAGCCGGCTTTCACCACGCAGGCGGCCGTGATCCCTCAGGAGGAACTGGCGGAACGCCTGCCGGGCATGGCCTGGGACCTGCTTCCGATGGACGCTTACCGGGCGCACAACTGGCATTGCTTCGGGAACATCAACCAGCGCAAGCCCTACGCTTCCATTTACACCTCGCTCGGCTGCCCGTTTCGCTGCACCTTTTGCTGCATCAACGCGCCGTTCGGCCGCTCGACGATCCGCTGCTGGGACCCGCAGTTCGTGCTCAAGGAGCTCGACCTGCTGGCCACGAAGTACAATGTCAAGAACGTCAAGATCGCCGACGAGATGTTCGTGCTCAATGAGAGCCACTTACTGCAGTTGTGCGACGGGATCATCGAGCGCGGCTACGATTTCAATTTTTGGGCTTACGCGCGCGTGGACACCGTGAAAGAGCGGTTCCTGGAGAAGCTCAAGAAAGCTGGTTTCAACTGGCTTTGCCTGGGCATCGAGTCCGGCAGTAAGCATGTCCGGGACGGCGTGCAGAAGGGCCGGTTCAAGGAGGAGGACATCCGCGCGATCGTGCGGAAGATCCAGGACCACGGCATCTATGTGCTGGGCAACTACATCTTCGGCCTGCCGGATGAGGACTACGATTCGATGCAGGCCACGCTGGACCTGGCGATTGAGCTCAACTGCGAGATGGCCAACTTCTACTCCGGCATGGCGTACCCCGGCTCCCAGCTGTACAACATCGCGGTGGAGAAGGGTTGGCGGCTTCCGGAGCAATGGCACGATTTCTCACAGCACTCGTTTGAGCAGATGCCTTTACCGACCGAGCATGTCACCGCGGGGGAAGTGCTGGCCTTCCGGGACAAGTCCTGGCAGGTTTATTTCACGAACCCCCGGTACCTGAGCCGGGTGCGGGAAAAGTTCGGCCAGGAGGTGGTGGACCATCTCCAGAAGCTGAGTACCTTCACACTGCGCCGCAAGCACGCGGCGCCTTTGCGCCAGCAGCCGGTGAACCGGTTCCAGGAGGTCCTGGGATGATCATCAGCCGGACCCCGTTCCGGATTTCCTTCTTCGGCGGCGGCACCGATTATCCGGCTTGGTATCGGGAGCATGGCGGAGCCACGCTGGCGACCACCATCCGGCGCTACTGCTACATCACCTGCCGGTGGCTGCCGCCCTTCTTCGAGCATTCGAGCCGGATCGTCTGGTCCAGGATCGAATTGGTGAAGGATCGGGCGGAGATCCAGCACCCCTCGGTCCGAGAGGCCTTGAGTTACTTGAAGGTAAACCGGGGGATCGAGCTCCACCATGACGGGGATCTGCCGGCCCGCACCGGGTTGGGCTCCAGTTCCTCCTTCACGGTGGGACTCCTTCACGCGCTCTACGGGCTCAAGGGGGTCATGCCCAACAAGATGCAGTTGGCCCGGGAAGCCATCCACGTGGAGCAGGAGCGCCTGAAGGAAAATGTCGGTTCGCAGGACCAGGTCATGGCGGCCTTCGGCGGCTTCAACCGGGTGAATTTCGACCGCAACGGAGAGATCCAGGTCGCTCCCATCCTGATGGACCGGCGGCGGCGGCAGGAACTGCAGAGCCACCTGATGCTGATCTACACGGGGCTCTCCCGGACCGCTTCGGACATCGCGGGGGAGCAGATCCGGGCGACCCGCAGCAAGACAGATGAACTGCGCGCGATGTACCAAATGGTGGAGGAGGGGATCCGGATCCTTCAGGGGGGACAGGAGCTGGAAGAGTTCGGCCGGCTGATGAATGAAAGCTGGAAGCTCAAGCGCAGCTTGACCCATCGGGTTTCCACGCCGCAGATTGACGAACTCTATGAGGCCGCTCTGCGTCACGGAGCGACCGGCGGCAAGCTGCTGGGCGCGGGAGGGGGAGGGTTCCTGCTTCTCTTTGTTCCTCCGGAGCGCCGGGAGGCGGTCCGGCAAGGGCTGAACGGTTTCCTGCAGGTGCCGGTGGAGTTTGAAAATGACGGCAGCCGGATCATCTTTTACGATGTGGAAGGGGAGGAATCCCCCAGCCATCCGCTTCCGGAGGTTGTGAGCGCAAATGTCACTGGTTGAAGCCCGTCCGGGGCGGATCGGTTCTCCAGCCGCTCGGCGGAGACGGGTGTTCCAATCCACACTGATCGTCATGACGCTCAATGAGGTGGAGGGCATGAAGCAGATCATGCCCCGCGTGAGCCGGGACTGGGTGGACCAAATCCTTGTTTTGGACGGGGGCTCCACCGATGGGACGGTGGAATGGGCCCGGGAACAGGGGTACGAGGTGTACGTTCAGAAGGCGCCCGGATTCCGCAGCGCCTACCTGGAGGTGTGGCCGCAGCTCCGCGGGGAGGTGGTGGTCTATTTCACGCCGGACGGGAATTCCGTTCCGGAGGCGATCCCTCTCCTGCTGGACAAGATGGAAGAAGGATATGAACTCGTCATCGCTTCCCGTTATTTGCAGGGGGCCCATTCCGACGATGATGATCCGGTGACCGCTTTCGGAAACTGGATGTTCCGGACGCTGACCAACGTTTTGCTTCGGCGCCGGGGCGATCCCCGGATGACCGACCCGCTGGTCATGCTGAGGGCCCTGCGGAAGGACCTGCCGCAGCGCTTGGGGATCGACCGCCCGGAGCCGTTCGAGCGGCTTGAGCGGCTTTTCCGGACCCGTGTGGATTGGATCCCCTTGATGAGTTGGCGGGCGCTCAAGCGCGGCATCCGGTGGTCCGAGATCCCGGCCGACGAGCCGCCGAGAGTCGGGGGGGAAAGGAAACTTAAGATCTTTCAGTGGGGAGCCGTGTACTTGACGCAATTACTGATTGAAGCCACCCAGAGGAGGCAGAAATGCTGCTAATCAATCCGGCGAATTCGGAATATGGAGGGACGCTCAGCCGGTTCACCCCGCTGTCCCTTCCCATGTCCATCGGCTGTTTGGCCGCCGCGATGAAGGCCCACGGCCATCCGGCCCGCATCATTGACGAGGAAGTGGGACAACTCAACTGGGACAATCTGGATTCCGTGATGGAAGGGCTGCCCAAGCCGTACATCTTCGGGATCACGGTTCTCACCGCGCAGGTCGCCCGGGCGTTGGAGCTCTCGAAGCTGCTCAAAGCCAAATATCCGGACTGCAAGGTGCTGGTGGGAGGGTACCACACGACCGCGGCGCCGGAAGAGGCGCTGACGGCGGTGAACACGATCGACTTCGTGGTGCGGGGGGAAGGGGAGCGGACGCTGCTGTCCCTTTACGAAGCGATCCGGGCCGGAGCGACCGATTTCTCCAAGATCGACGGCCTCTCTTTCCTGAAGGACGGCCAGATCGTGCACACCTGCGAAGCGCCTCTGATCAAGGACCTGGATACCCTGCCTCCGTTCCCGTACGAGATGTTCGTGGACATGCTGAAGAAGACGAAGGCCCGCTCTTCGTACGACTGGGGCTTCATCATGACTTCGCGCGGCTGTCCTTACAAGTGCACCTACTGCAGCCAGCGGATGATGACCGGCTCCACGTACCGCTACAAGTCGGCCGCCGCGATTGTCAGCGAGCTGGACGTGCTGGTGAACCGGTTTCATGCGAAGCAGATCTTCTTCATGGACGATAACTTCTGCTTCAAGAAGGCCCGGGTCAAGGAGGTCTGCGACGCGCTGATCGCTTCCAAGCTGGGGGAGAAGTGTTCCTTCAGTCTGCAGACCCGCGCGGACAACTTCTATCCGGACGTCGTGCCGATGCTCACCCAGGCCGGGTTCAAATCGGTCGGGTTCGGGATGGAGACCGGCGTGGCGCGGCTGGCGGAGCAGATCCACAAAGGGGAAACCCTGCAGCAGCACGCCGACGCGGTCAAGCTCGCGCGGAAGCACGGCTTGGACGTGGCCCTCTTCATGATCTTCGGGTTCCCGACCGAGACGCACCGAGATCGGGTGGAGACGGTGAAGCTGGCCAACAGCATGAAACCGACGTTCATCAAGTACAACAACTTGATGCCTTACCCGGGGACGCCGATTTACGAGGACGTCAAAAACTCCTCCCGGATGAACAAGATCGGGTATTGGGAGAATTTCTGCAGCGCGCTGTCGGAGATGGGCCTGCCGCTGACGAACCGCAAGCCGCTGCCGTATGTTCCGGAGACCAGCTCGGAGTGGGAGCTGACCCGCGACGTGATCCGGTACAACCTGCTCTCGACGCTGAGGCCCCAGGTGCTGTGGGGGGTCCTGATGCGCAAGCACGGGCCGGGATGGTTCAAACTGAAGTCGCAGTGGTACCTGCACCCGAGCGAGTGGATGCATATCTTCCAGCTGGCGAGCATTCTGTTGGGGAACCTGATCATCTCGTTCCTGCCGCTGTTTCCGTTCGAGGGGATCATTAACCGCATGAATCCGCGGCTGCAGAAGCGCGTCCCGGCCAAGAAACGGGAACTCTACGCCCCTTCCCGCTGGTCCTTCGAGTCTCAAAAGAAGGCGATGGCCTAGGGGAATTCGGTGGAAAGGAAAACCCGCTTCCTCTATGCAGGCTTCGGCCTTTTTTTCATTGGCCTGTTTCTCTTTATCCTGCGTTCGCCCGTTTCATCCTCTGCGCCTGAGACCGACCTGTGGTGGATGCTCCCAACCCTGTCGTTGTGGACGCAGGGCAAGGGACCGGTTGAGTTGGGATGGTTCTTGTTCGCCCCCGCGCCGAAACTTTTTGAACAGCCGGTTCTGAAGTTCGTCCTTTGGTTCTTTTCGGATTTTCTCCGCTTGCCATACCGCTCTCTGATCGTTGTGGACCTGTGGATTCACTTCGCGAATGCTTTCCTCGTGATGCAGTTGAGCCGGGTCCTTCGGCTGGGAGGCCGGGTGGGTTTCTTGGCCGGGCTGGTGTACCTGACATTCTTCGGGCATTTCCATGCCTACTTCTGGCCGACCGCGGCTCAGCACATGCTGGCCGTTTTCACGATCCTGTCCATCCTGGTTCTTTACTTGAAGACTGAGGAGCTGTTTGCGGCGGGCTCCGGCACTGCGCGGCGGTTTTGGTGGCTCACGCTGGCTGCCGGTCTCCTCGGGTCCCTGCAGCGGTCCACCCTGGTTGCCCCCGCGGCCGTCCTGGCACACCTCCTTCTGGCCTCCTCCGGTCCGGCGCAGAGACCGGAGCGTTTCAATCGCTGGTGGCCTTTGCTGGCCCTGTATCCCGTCTACTGCATCTTCTCCCTCTCTTTTGTGGGGGACATGGTGTTCAACACAGGGATCTACAAGTTCCCGCTTCCCGCTTGGGCCAAGGCGGCCGGGCTGGTGGGAGGAGTCCTTCTTGGCCTCGGCGCCGTCTGGCTGGCCCTGTCCTGGGTCCGGCGGCATCCTCCGAGGAGGTCCTTCGGGTGGATCCTTGCCGGCGGGTTGGTTCTTGTGGTTTACGCCGGGTTGTTCCTGAAGGATAAGAGGGAAATCCTGCTGCCCTACAATGCTCTCATTCCTTTCACGGGCCTGCTGGGCTCTTTCCTGGAGCCGATCCAAAATGCTTTCCAGATGGATTCCACGCAGGGCTATCATGTGGTCCCTCCAAGGATCAACGCGGCGCTTCTGCTGTTCTCGCTGGTTTTGGGCTGGGCCTTTTTAAAGAAGACGGCCTCGCGCCCGGCGGCGGTTGTTCTGTCGGTTTGGTACGGTGTCTGCCTCTGGTATGTGTTGCTGCACCGGCACATGATCTCCAGCTTTCCGATTCGGATCCCGTCCCGGTACATCGTCTATTTTTCCCCTATTTTCGCGCTGGTTTTCTGCTCCGTTGCGGTGAGGGTCTACGACTTTCTGGTGCGGCGCCTGCGCCTGGCTCGGCCCCTGCGCGAACCGTTGTTGCTTTTGTTGGGGGCGGGACTGCTCTTGCCGAACCTGATGGCCATTCAGCTGGCGCTTTTCCGCGGAAAGATGGTCAACGTCTATTTTGTTTATGACGATCTGCGCGCGTCCTCGCTGATCCGGGCGGATCTCGCGGCGCGTCCGGCCGGGCCGGGGCCGGTCTCTGTGAAAGGCGTCCAAGAGATTGATTTTCATACCGTTTGGTCGAAATACGTGCCGGTCGGCCAGATCGGATTAGGCAGTCCAAGATCCGTGTTCGAGGATGCGATTTCCCACCGGCCGCTGATTTTGAATCAAGGAATTTCCGGCGGCGAGGGCCGCGAATACCGGGTGGACGAGTTCGGGATTCGGGCAGGGGATGGGCGGCTGATTGGGGAGTTTGAACGAAAGATTGAGGAAGGGTGGCGACGGTTAGACGACCAGGATTGGGAGGGGTCCCGGGCGGCGTTTCAGGCGGCGGTCCAGGCCAGGCCGTTTCTGCTGAACTATCTGCTGCCGGGATGCGGCCTCTCGGATGCCCGCTGGCTGGCCGGGACGCGTGGACTGCGGGATTGGACGGAAGAGATGCACGACAAGTACCGCCTTTGGAGCGTCATCCCGATCGGAAAATGGGAGCGAGTTCGGGGGGTTATGCGGGAGGAATTGAGAGAGTACGCGCTGGGTTTGTACGCGCTGTCGTATTTGGAAAAGCAGGCGGGGCGCGACGCGCAAGCCCAGGTTTGGATGAGGCAACTCTATTTTCTGGAGCCGGACCCGGCCCGCTTGGAGCCATGGCTGACGGCGTCGCCGCAGCTGCGGCAGCGTCCCGGCTTAAGGACGCAGATGGGGCTGCTGCAGGACCCTCAGTTTTACCAGAGTCCTCTTCCTTGGCAAAAGGACGACTATGGGTTCGGCCGGTTCATGGCCCGGCTGATGTTGGGGATTAATGTGCGGTCCCGATGGGACCTGGCGCAGCTGCCGGCGTGAATACCGTCACTTTTCGAAGGATGGGCGTCTCGGCCATCGTCGCGCTGTGGGGTTTTCTTCTGTTGGGGCCGGTGATGGCCGGCGCCGCGGAAAGCGACCTGGCTTGGATGCTTCCCTACATGGCTTATTCCACGGATGGTTTGAGCTGGGCGCGAGAGATCGGCTGGATCTTGAGCCCGTGGCCGATCAATTTCGGGCAGCCGGCCGTCAAGCTGTGGCTGGCTTGGGTGCCGATGAGCCAATCCCTGGTCTGGGGAATGGCACTGCATGCCGCCGCCGCTTTCCTGCTGTGGCAGGTAGTTCGGGCGATGGGGTTGGCGGGCCGGGTGGCCGGCTGGGCGGGCCTGATCTACCTGACGATGTTCGTTCATTTCCATGCCTATGTTTGGCCGACGGCTGTCCAGCACGTCATCGCCGTCGTGACGGTTCTGCTCCTTTTGTGGCTCTACCTGCGCGCGGAAGCGTCCCGCGCCGCCGGGGAGGAGGAATGGGTCCTGTTTTATGGAGCGGCCATGACCTGCGGGGTTGTCGCTTCTCTGCAGCGCTCAGCGTTGCTGGCTCCGGTCCTGGTTTTTCTGCACCTGCTGCTGAGCCCGGGGGGTGCCGCCCGGCGCTTTGACCGGTACCGCAGGTGGGTCCCCCTGTTTTTGATCTCCTTGTTTTACCCCGTTTGGATGTTGGCTCGGGTGGGGGATGTGATCATCAACGACCGCATCGCGGCGATCCCCGGACCGGCATGGGCGAAGATGCTCCTGCTGTTGGGAACCGCGGCGGCGGCGTTGGGCGTTGTTGCCCTGATCCTGCGTCCGACCGATCGGATGGCCTCCTGGCGGAGGATCTTGGCGCGGCGTGGCATGCCCGGTGTTTTGCTGGGAGCGGCGGTTTGGCTGGTGACGCAGGACCGGCGCCAGTGGTTTTTGCCCTACAATGCCTTGGTCCCTTGGATCTCGACTTTGGGTTCGTTCCTGCGGCCTTTCCAGACCGCGGACCGGATTGACCCGATGGAGATTTCCCATTACGTGCCGCCCGAGGTCAGCGGATTCCTGATCCTCGCGTCCATTTTGCTGGTTGTATTGTTCCTCACCGTTTTTTGCAGAAAACAGCCGGCGCTGTGGGTCTGGATCGCGTGGTACGCGGTCGGCCTGGTCCACGTGCTCCATCATTACGCGAGTTTTCCGGTCCGGATCCCTTCGCGCTATTTCATTTACCTGTCTCCGCCGTTCGCGGTCGTCTTCTCAGCGGTCGGGCTTTATCTCTTCGACCTGTGCGCGGGCCGCCTTAAGCTTCGCGGCCCGGTGCGGGAACGGTGGTGGGACGGATTCCTCGCTCTCCTTTGCGTGGCCAACCTGCTGGCGATCCCGCCGGCTGTTTTTCGCGGCAAGCTGGTCAACAACTACCTTCTTTACGATGAGATCCGGACCTCTCAGCTTATCCGCGAGGACCTCGGCCCTAACCCGGACCTCCAGCTTCAGGAAGCCCCTCTCTACGTCAGCGGCCTGACCCTGATGCCGCTCGGGGAGATGTTTTCCGAGTATCTTCCGGAGATCCCTCCTTCCGATTTGTCTTTCAAGCTGCTGCTGGCCCATGCAATGGACCGGCGATTGTTGAGCTCCATCCACATCAACGAGAAAAAACCGTCCGCTGGACCGGGCCGGATTTACCGGGTGGCGGGCGTCGAGATTTTTGGGGAGAAAGACCGTGTCATTGGGGAATTCAGCCAGCGGTGCCAGGTGGGATGGCGCCGCTTGGATGAGAAGGATTGGGACGGGGCCCGGGAGTCGTTTCAGGCGGCGGTCCGGGCAAGGCCGTTCCTGCTGAATTACCTGTTGCCCAGGTGCCGTCTTTCGGACGTGCGGTGGTTGGGTGGCGACGAGCAGGGATTGAGGGAATGGGTGGAGGAGTTGGGGCGGCGGGCCAACCAGTGGAAACCGGTCCCGGCCCCGAAGCGGGAACGGATACGGGAGGTGATGGACGGGGAGTTGAGAGAGTACGCTCTGAGTCTGTACGCTTTGTCCTACTTGGAAAAGCAGGCGGGGCGCGAGGAAGCGAGCCAAGCTTGGTTTAAGCAGATCTACTTTCTGGAACGGGACGGGAAGCGCTTGGAAGAATGGCTCACGGAAGCTCCGCGGATGCGCCAGCGGCCCTGGCTGAAGGAGCGGTGGAGTCTTTTGGAGGATATCCGGTTTTACCAGAACCCGCTTCCCTGGCAGAAGGATGATTACGGGTTCGGGCGGTTCATGGCCCGGCTGATGCTGGGGGTGGATGTCTTGTCCCGGTGGGACCGTCAGGGGGCGGCGGTATGGCCTTAGACAATTTTCGCGAGGGGGGAGTCATGAGTCTTCAAGGAAAGACGGTTTTGATCACCGGCGGGACCGGTTCGTTCGGGCGCAGATTTGCCGAGACGGCGCTTCGGAAGTATCAGGCCAAGAAGGTCATCATCTTCAGCCGGGATGAGTGGAAGCAGTCGGAGATGGCCCGGCACTTCAACGACCCGCGGCTGCGTTTCTTCCTTGGGGATGTGCGGGACAAGGACCGCCTGCACCGGGCTTTCGACGGGGTCCAGGTGGTGATCCATGCCGCGGCCTTGAAGCAGATCCCGGCGGCGGAATACAACCCGCTCGAGGTGATCAAGACCAACATCCTGGGCGGGGCTAACGTGATCGACACAGCCATCGACTGCGGCGTGGAGAAGGTGGTGGCCCTGAGCACGGATAAGGCGGCCAACCCGATCAACCTCTACGGGGCGACCAAGCTCTGCTCGGACAAGCTGTTTATCGCCGCGAACGTCTATTCAGGCCCTCATCAGACCAAGTTCAGCGTGGTCCGCTACGGCAACGTGGTGGGCAGCCGCGGCAGTGTCATCCCCCTGTTCCTCAAGATGAAGGACGGGGGGCGCTTGCCGATCACCGACCGCAGGATGACCCGTTTCTGGATCACGCTGGAGCAGGCGGTGGACTTGGTGATCAGCAGTTTGGAACAGATGCACGGCGGCGAGATCTTCGTGCCGAAGGTCCCGAGTATGAACATCATGGATTTGGCGCAGGCGATCGGCCCGGACTGCAAATACGATGAGGTCGGCATCCGCCCGGGAGAGAAACTGCACGAGGTGATGGTGGCGGCCGACGACGCCCGCCGGACCGTGGAACTGCAGGAGTTTTACGTGATCCAGCCGGATTTCCCTTACTTCCGCGAAGCGGCCGTGAACTGGAAACAGGCCAAGCCGGTGCCGGACGGGTTCGTGTACGCCAGTGATTCCAACACGCAGTGGCTTACCAAGGAACAGCTTCATCAGCTTCTCAACCAGCTCAACGGAGACATCCGTAGTGAAAACAGCTGGTAAAGTGGGAATGATTCCCTACGGACTGCACTGGCTGGAGGAGCAGGACATTCTCCAAGCAGCGCGCGTGCTCCGTTCGGACTGGATCACCCAGGGGCCGCTGATCGAGGAGTTCGAGCGGAAGGTGGCCCTCCGGTGCGGGGCCCGATTCGCGGTGGCCTTCTCCAGCGGGACGACGGCTCTGCACGCGGCCAGCTCCGCGGCGGGGATCGGGCCTGGGGATGAAGTGGTGACCACCCCGATGACTTTCGTCGCCACCGCCAACGCGGTCCTCTACCAGGGGGCCCAGCCGGTCTTTGCCGACATGGACCCGGAAACGCTCAACCTGGACCCGGAAAAATTTTCCCGCGCGATCGGCCCGAAGACCAAGGCGGTCCTGCCGGTCCATTTCGGCGGTCTGCCGTGCGATTTGGGCGCGATCAGCCGGATTGCCCGGAAAGCGGGGCTGGCGGTCATCGAAGACGCCTGCCACGCTCTGGGGGCCGAGTGGAAAACCCCGGAGGGGCGCTGGGAACGGGTGGGCAGCTGCAGCCATTCCGACATGACGGTCTTCAGCTTTCATCCGGTGAAGCACATCACCACCGGCGAGGGAGGAATGGTGCTGACCCAACGGGAGGACCTGGCGGGCCGTCTGCGCGCGTTCCGGCATCACGGGATTTCTAAGGCGGAAGGGGAGGAGGGGCCGGAGCCCTGGCGGTCCGAAATGCATCTGCTCGGGTGCAACGGGCGGATCACCGATTTTCAATGCGCGCTGGGTTTGAGCCAGATGGAGAGGCTGGACCGTTTTCTGGACCGGCGCAGGCAGATCGTCGAGCGCTACGGCCGGGGATTGGAGGGAGCGGGGCTGGTCCCCCAGCGCTTCGATGGGACCCAATCCAGGCACGCCTGGCATCTCTATGTGGTGCAGGTGCAGTCCGAACGGCCGGAACAGGACCGGCGGGAGCTTTACCGGGCCCTGCGGGCGGCGGGCATCGGGGTCAACGTCCACTACCTTCCGGTCCATCTGCATCCCTATTACCGCGAGCACTTTGGATACAAGCCGGGTGATTTTCCGGCGGCGGAGGCGTACTACCAGCGTGCCCTCACGCTTCCGCTGTTTCCCAAGATGGACGAGGAGGATGTGAGCCGGGTGCTGGAGACGGTCCGGGGGGAATGGGAAGCGATCTCGAGAGGAGCCGCATGGAAATAGCGCCGACCTATTTTTACCAGCGCTTCAAAGATGGCGAGGTGCTCAATCCCGCGTGGCCGCGCCTGACGGATGAGGAATCGCTCAAGCATTTCCCTCCGAGGCCCGGGGGGCTCAAGATCCTTTTCATCAACGCGCCGATCCGGGAATGGTCCTACCCGAATATCATGCCGCTCGGGCACGGGTATGTCGCGGCGGTCGCCATCATGGATGGGCACCGGGTGGGGGTCCTGGACCTGAACGCCGAGCGGCGCAAGCCGGTCAAGATGAGCAGCGAGGAGATGGCCCGCTGGGTAGAGGAGCGGGTGACGGCGGTTTTGGCCAAAGAGAAGCCGGATGTCATCGGGCTGGGCGGCATCGTGACGCAGTACAGCCGCATCCGGCAGATCGCCCGGCTGTGCAAGGCGGTCACTCCAGACGTCCCGGTCGTCATGGGAGGGGGCATCGCCTCCTCTCTGCCGGTTTTTATGGTGCAGCGCCTTGGGCTCGATGCCGTGGTGCAGGAGGAAGGGGAGGCCACTTTCTCGGAATTGCTCCATAGGATTGAGACCGGGGCTTCGCTCGAGGGAGTCAAGGGGGTGGCTTATCGCCGCCGAGTCCGCGCCGGCTCTTCGGAGTGGGAATACCGGGACAACGGGCTGCGCCCCTCCCTGAAAAGCCGGGGCGCGGGGTTGGACGCCTTGCCATGGCCGTACCGGGGCCCCTGGCCGATCGACGACATCTACAAGATCAACCCGGTCGGGCACCTGAACTGGAAGACCAAATGGGTGGATGGCGCTCCGGCGGAGCCGGGGCAGTATTCGGAATCGATGATTGCCTCGCGCGGCTGTCCCTACGCGGCCGTCGCGTGCGACTACTGCTACGCCGCCTACTTGGGCAAGCAGTACCGTCTGCGAAGCCCGAAGGACGTGGCGGATGAGATGGTTTTCCTGCGGCGAAAATACGGCCTGACCTACATCCATTTCCTGGATGACCTGATGATGACCGATTACCGGTGGGCGCTGGAATTCTCCGATGAGCTCCGCCGCCGCAAGAGGGAAACTGGTTTTGAGATGACCTGGGGCGGGACCTGCCGGACCAACATCATCGCCGACGACGTGGAGCGGGGCAAGAAGGAGGGCCGCCCCCACATGCTGGAGCAGGCCTTCGAGGCCGGCATGCGCCAGGCCGGCTACGGCGTGGAATCGGCCAGCCCCACCATCCTGAAATCCATCGATAAGTCCGGCCAGACCGTGGAAAAGATGGAGGTCGCGGTCAAGGAGACGCAGCGGATTATGGGATACGCCGACTGCTCCTTCATGATCGGGTCTCCGGGCGAGAGCCGCACGACCGTCCAGGAAACGGTGGAATTCTGCAAGAAGGTGGGTTTGAGGCCGGAGGTTTTCTTCTTTACGACGGCTTATCCGGCCACCACCTTCTGGCAATTGGCCCTGGACAAGGGTTTGATCGCCAAGGCCGTGACGGGGAAGAAGGGGCCCGCGGACGAAAACATGATTGAGGAATACCTCGTCCGTCTGGGCGAGCAGGGCGAGCAGGTCCGGACCAACTTCAGCGATCTTCCGGATGAGGAAGTCATCGAGCTGTCTTGGGCCGCGATCAAGGAGCTCGGCGCCCAGAACACCGTCCGGCATCCCCATACCGGCGAAGAACAGGCCCTCACAAAACCCGGGGTCCGCGGGGCGACCCACGCGGATCTTTAAGTCAACAGCATGAAAGCGCTCGTGTTGGGCTGCGGTTCCATTGGTTTTCGGCACATCGGCCATCTCCGAACACTCGGGGTCGCCGAAATTGAAGCGGCCGATCCCAATCCCGAAGCCCGCGCGCGGGTGCTCCGGGAGCTGGGATTGACCGCCGCTTCGGATCCCCAAAGGGCCCTGCTGGGCAAGCCGGACATCGTGCTGGTCTGCACGCCGGCTTCGACCCACATCTCGGTGGCGCTGAGCGCGCTGGCGGCGGGGGCGCACGTCTTTGTGGAGAAACCGCTCTCCACCGGTCTTCAGGAGGTCCGGCCGCTGTCCGATGCCGTGGTGGAGAAGGGGCGGGTCTTTCAGGTGGGCTATAACCTGCGCTACCATCCCGCGATGCGCCGCGCCAAAGAGATCGTGGAGGCCGGCCGGCTTGGGCCCGTGCTGTCGGCGCACGCGGAATTCGGGTTGTACCTGGGCAAGTGGTGGCCCGGCCGGGATTACCGGACCAGCTACATGGCGAAGTCCGAAGAGGGCGGGGGCCTCCTGCTGGACGTCTCCCATGAAATTGACCTGATGATCTGGTTCTTGGGTCCGGTGAGGGAGGTGACGGCCTACGGAGACCGGTTAAGCCGGCTGGAGATGCAGGGGCTGGACCTGATCAAGGTGCTGATGAAGATGGAAAGCGGCGCGCTGGTCTCCCTGTCGATGGACTGCCTGCAGCCGGTCTACACCCGCGGCTTCACGCTGGTAGGGGAGGATTCAGCCCTGCGCTGGCATTGTCCGGAGGGGCGGGCGGACACTTCGGTGGGAGAGCTGTCGATCTGCGAGACCCCCTCAGAGCGTTTCGAGCCGGTGGCGGTCGCGGGGAGCTCCCAGGAAACGTACCTCGAAGAGCTGCGGGATTTCCTCTCCTCCATCGAGACGGGGCGGCTTCCTTCCTGCGGCTGGAAAGAGGCGACCGAGGTCCTCCGGGTGGTGGAGGCGATCGAGCGCTCCATTTCCGAAAAGAGGTCTGTGCGGGTGTCGGAATGCCGGTAGCGATCATCCAAGCCCGATTGGGTTCATCCCGCCTGCCCGGCAAGACGCTCGCCGACGTGGGTGGTAAGCCGATGCTGGAGCGGGTGCTGGAGCGGCTCCGCGCCTGCGCCGGGGTGGAGGAGGTTATCCTTGCCACCACCACCGAGAAGCGGGATGAGCCGCTCGCGGAATTCGCGCGGGCGCGGGGGCTGAAACTGTTCCGCGGTTCGGAATCCGACGTCTTGGACCGGATCACTCAAGCCGCCCGGCAATTCGGTGCGCGCGACATCCTCCGGGTGACTCCGGATTGCCCGCTGGTGGACCCTGGGGTGATCGGCGAGGTTCTTGATCTTTACCGAACGGGACGCTACGACTACGTCTCCAACACGCTGGGCCGGCGGTACCCGGACGGGCTGGACGCGGAGGTCTTCTCATTTGCGGCGCTCGAGGCCTCTTGGAAGGAAGCGCGGCTCTCTTCCGAGCGGGAGCATGTGACCGCGTACCTGCTGAAGCATCCGGAGCGGTTCCGGATCGGGCAGGTGGAAGCGCCGGCCGATTACGCCGAAATGAAATGGTCCGTGGACACGGAGGAAGACCTGAAGTTCGTCCGTGAGGTCTATGAGCAATTGGGAGGGAAGGGGCTCTTTTCGATGAAGGATGTGCTGGGTCTCGCGCGGCGCGGCGGCAGTCGCATGGTCAACGAGGGGTATTACCGCTCGCTGGGGGAGGATCCTGCTCCGGAGGTCCCTTCACGGGGATTGGAGCGTTCCCGGGTTCTCGCGGAAAAAGCGGCGGCGCTGATTCCCGGCGGCTCGCAGACACTGAGCAAGGGCCCCACGCAATTCGTGCAGGGGATCGCCCCCTCCTTTCTCGTGAAGGGAGAGGGCTGCCGGGTCTGGGACGTGGACGGCAACGAATACATGGACTGCGCGATGGCGCTGGGGCCGGTGATCCTCGGCTACCGGGACCCGGACGTGGACGCCGCGGTCCGTCGCCAGCTCGAGGACGGGGCCTCTTTTTCTCTGCCGCACCCGCTGGAGGTAGAGGTCGCGGAGCGGCTCTCTGCCTTGATCCCCTGCGCGGAGAGGGTCCGCTTCGGGAAGAACGGGTCCGATGTCACGTCGGGGGCGGTCCGGCTGGCCCGGGCCGTCACCGGCCGGGACCTGATCGCCTGCTGCGGCTATCACGGCTGGCAGGACTGGTTCATCGGGACCACGCCGCGGAACCTCGGGGTTCCCCATTCCGTTCGGTCCCTCACGCTGCCATTCGAGTACAACAATTTGGAGTCCCTCCGCAAGATCTTTCGGGAGAACCCGGGCCGGGTGGCCGGCGTCATCCTGGAGCCGGTCGGGGTCGTTGAGCCGCACCCGGGTTTCCTGGAGGGGGTCCGGGAGCTGGCCCGCCGGGAAGGGGCCCTGCTGGTCTTCGATGAGATCCTGACCGGGTTCCGGCTCTCGATGGGAGGCGCGCAGTCCTATTTCGGGGTCGAGCCGGACCTGGCCTGTTTCGGCAAGGCCATCGCGAACGGCCTGCCCCTTTCGGCGCTGGTGGGAAAAGCGAAGTTCATGAGCAAGCTCGAAGAGGTCTTCTTCTCCTTCACCTTCGGTGGAGAGACCCTTTCGCTGGCCGCGGCCGCGGCGGCGCTCCGGAAGCTGGAAGAGAAAAAGGTTCCCGACCACCTCTGGCAGCAGGGCCGGCGTCTGCAGGACGGCTTCCGGGTCCTTGCCCGGCAATCCGGGTTGGAGGGGAAGGTGGAATGCTTGGGGCTGCCGCCCCGGACAGTGGTCAATTTTAACGGGCGGGACGCCGCGGAATCCCTGTCCATGAAATCGGTTTTTCAGCAGGAATGCATCAAGCGGGGGGTTCTCTTCACCGGATCCCACATGCTTTCTTTCCGCCACGGCCAAGCCGAGGTCGACTTCATCTTGAGGGTCTACGCCGCGGCGATGCGGGTCGTCGCCGGCGGGCTGAAAAAAAGGAATTGGCCCGACCTGCTGGAGGCGGAACCGGTTCAGCCGGTCTTCCGCCAAGCGTGAGGAGAGAGCTGAAAATGATCCGGCCGGTGAAGATCGGAGATCACGGGGTAGGAGATGGGCACCGATGTTTCGTCGTGGCGGAGGCCGGCTCCAACCACAACCAGGATTTCGACCAAGCCCGGCGCTTGATCGAGGTGGCGGCCGCCGCCGGCGCCGACGCAGTCAAGTTCCAGCTCTTCCGGGCGGATCGCCTTTATCCCCGAACGGCCGGGCAGAGCGATTACCTCAAGCAGGACCGCTCGATCTACGACATCATCGCCGATATGGAGATGCCGTACGAATGGGTCCCGGAGCTGGCGGCCGCCGCCCGCGAGAAGGGGACCCTCTTCCTTGCCTCCGTCTTTGATGAGGAATCGGCGGATCTGCTTGCGCCCCACGTGCCGGCCTTCAAGATCGCCTCCTATGAGATGACCCACTTGCCGCTGGTCCGGCACATCGCCCGGATGGGCAAGCCGGTCATCATCGCGACCGGCACGGCTTCGCTGGCAGAGGTATCGGAAACGGTGGAGGCGGTCCGGGAGACGGGGAATGAAGACCTCATCCTGATGCAGTGCACCGCTTCTTACCCGGCTCCGCTGGAGGCGCTCAACGTGCGGGCGATGGTCACGCTGAGAGAGAGTTTTGGAGTGCCCACCGGGCTGTCGGACCATTCGCGGGACCCGCTGGTCGGCCCCCTGGCGGCGGCCGCGCTCGGCGGCCATATCCTTGAGAAGCATTTCACGCTGAGCAACACCCTGCCGGGCCCGGACCACAGTTTTGCCGTGGAGCCGGACGAGCTGGCCCTGATGATCAGGAAGATCCGCGAGGTGGAATGGGCGTTGGGAAGCGGGGAGAAGGTGCCGCATCCGGTTGAGCAGGAACTGCGGCAGTTCGCGCGGAGGCACTTGGTGGCCGTGCGGGACATCGCCGCGGGCGAGTTGTTCAGCCGGGATAACGCCTTGGTTCTCCGGCGGGGGAAGCTGGCGGCGGGTCTCGAACCCAAACATTATGAAGAGATCCTGGGCCGTCCGGCCCGGCGGGCGATCCCATCCGGAACGGCAATCAAGCGAGAAGATTGTGGTTAAGCAAGCGCCCGCCGTCACGCTGCGCCCGGCCCGCCTTGAGGACTGCCGCTCCCTTTGGGAATGGCGGAACGACCCCGACACAAGGGAGGCCTCCTTTCACACGGAGACGATCTTCTTCGAGGACCACCGGACCTGGTTCGAGAGCCGCATCGGATCGCCCGACCTTCGCATCCTGATCGTCCTCAGCCCGGAAGGGAAAGAGATCGGATACGTCCGGTTCCAGCTGGGCGGCTCCGATGCCGAGGTGAGCGTGGCCCTGGACCCGGAAGAGCGGGGCAAGGGGTACGGACCCGCGGCTGTCCGCGCCGCGTCGGAGCAGATCCTCTCGCAAGGGAAAGTGAAGCGGGTGCTGGCCCTCATCAAGTATTCGAACCCTGGCTCCCGGGCGGCTTTTGAGCGGGCCGGGTTCCAGCTGTCCGGGAACCGGACCGTCGGGGCGGATGCGGTTTGGGAAATGCTCTTTTCGGAAGGAACGAAATGAAGCTTCTGTTTCGGGTGCAGGCCGGGCCGGAGACGGGGTTGGGCCACCTGCGGCGCAGCATCTCTCTGGCGGACGCGCTGAAGCGGCGCGGCGTCGAGGGGAATTTCCTGCTGCACCCGGATCCGAGAGGAGTGGAGGTCGCCGAACGGTCCGGGTACTCCGCCTCTCTGCTCGAGGGGCCGGCCGCGTTCGGGGAAGAGGACTGCCGAAATACGCTGGAGGAGGCCCGGCGCGTCGGGGCGGACGCCCTGCTGTTCGATTACCACGACATCCCGGCGGAATACATCGGGTCCCTGCGGGCGGCCGGCCGGACGCTGATCGTCCGGGACGACCTGGCTCTGCGGCCTCTGCCGGTGGAGGTGGTGGTCAACGGCAACGCGGATGCGGAACGGCTGGGTTACCCCGCTTGGGGCGGAGGAGCCCGTTTCTTGCTGGGACCGCGATATGCCGTGCTTCCCAAGGAATATGGGGATCCCGCTCCCCGCCAAACCCAGCCGCGGGTGGGCCGCGTCCTGGTGGCTTTGGGCGGGGCGGATCCCCGGAGGCGGCTGCCGGCGCTGCTGGAGCGGTTGGACCGGCTGCCCGAATCTTTCGAGATCACGGCCGTCCTCGGGCCTTTTTTCGATGACGCGGAAGAGGTCCGGGAAACGGCGGGCCGGCTTCGAAAAAAGGTTCATCTGGTTTCCGCTCCCGATTCCATGGCTGCTTTGATCGCCGGAGCAGATTTGGCGGTCTCCGCGGCGGGGCAGACGCTCTACGAGCTCGCCTGTTTCGGGTGTCCCACGGTGGCGTTCCGGGTGGCTGAAAACCAGCAGGGCCAGCTGGCTGCTTTGGCCGAGGCCGGTTGCATTCTCAACGCCGGCAGGGCCGAGGATCAGGAGTTGCTCGGCCGCGTGGAGGAATTGCTGTCCGGGCTCCTTCGCGATCGGGACCGTCGCGAGGAAATTTCCCGGGCGGGCCAGAGCTTGGTTGATGGTCGTGGAGCGGACAGGGTGGCGCAGGTGATTGCCCGGCAGTTGTCCCAGCCGGGCAGAGGTCTGGTACGGAAATGAGCACGCTTCGTTTGGGCCCCATCCGGTCGCTTTTTCTGTTGGGCGGCGGCGACGTGCTGGTCAAACTTGCCCAGGAGACGCGGGCGATGGGGTTGCAGGTGCGGATATTGACCGCACCCCGTCTCGCGAATGAAACGGTCGCCACCGGCGAGAATTTCGAATCGGCCCTCCGGCGAACGGGGTTACCGGTCGAAGTCATCTCCTCTCTGGATGCCAACCGGTCCCCCTTCACGGAGTTGGATGAGTCCACGCTGGGGATCTCTCTGGGCGCCGCCTGGATCTTCCGGGAAGACCTGATCCGGCGATTCCAGGGGCGTCTTTTAAACTGCCATGGATCCTGCCTTCCGGAGGACCGGGGAGGAGGAGGGTTTTCGTGGAGGATCCTGCGGGACGACCGGCGGGGACGTTGCCTCCTGCACCAGGTCGACGTCGGGGTGGACAGCGGGCCGATCCTCTGCTCGCGGGATTACCGTTTTCCGGACTCCTGCCGGATCCCGCGGGATTTCTTCCAGGAACAGCGTGCCCGCGACTTTGAATTTCTCGCCGATTTCATGAAAAAGGCCGCGGCCGGTTGCGTGTTTGAGCTCCAAGCCCAGGATCATTCCCGGTCAACCTATTGGCCCCGCCTGGACACGGCCCTGCACGCGGCGATTGATTGGAACTGGCCGGCGGCCGAGGTGGAGCGGTTCATCCGCGCGTTCGATGAGCCGTATGGCGGAGCCTACACTTATCTGAACGGCCACCGGGTCCGGTTGAAGGGCTGTTTTCCTGTTCAGGGGGAACCGGTGTTCCATCCATTCCAGGCCGGACTGGTTTACAGGATCCATCAAGAACAATGGCATGTGGCATGCGTTGGGGGCAACCTGAGGATCGAGCGGATGCTAAGCGATGACGCGGCGGAGGATCCTCTTACCCTCCTCCCGGGCGACCGCCTTTGGACTCCGGCTTCCGTGCTGGAGCAGGCGCGAACCACCCGCGTGATTCACACCGTCTCCGGCCCTCGCTACCAGCATTGGGCAACTGTGCCGTGATGAAAACCGGGGCTCTGGAGGGTTCCCTTAAATCCCTGTATGGGGACGCCTACTTTCAGGCCTACCGCGATGATCCGAAGCGGGAAGCTTCTTATCGGATTGACCGGGACCATATCCTTTCTTTCAAGAAAGGCGGCCGGATTCTCGATGTGGGATGCGGCCTGGGGAAATTCCTCGAGTTGTTCGATCCGGGCCAATGGGAACGCTGCGGCGTGGACATCTCCGACGTGGCCGTCCAGGAAGCGCGCAAGAGGGGGATCCGGGTCCAGGAGTACGAACACGGCTACGACTATCCCGAAGAGTCGTTTGACGTCGTTGTTTTCCGCGGGACCATCCAGCACCTGGATACCCCGTTTGAAGCGATTCAGCGGTGCGTTTCACTGCTCAAACCGGGCGGATTGATGGTGTTCCTGAGCACCCCAAACGCTGCCGGAATCTGCTACCGCCTGTTCGGGACGCTGCCGTTCCTGGATCCGCGGCTGAACTTTTGGATCCCCTCGGACGCTACGCTGAAGAACGTGCTGGTCAACTTCCGTATGGAGGTGCTGGAGACGCGGTACCCCTACCTGGAGACGCCGTACGCGCGGCCGGTTCGCGATCACCTTGGTTTTCTGGCCCGGTGTTTCGGTTTTCCCGTCAAGTTTTCTTTTTGGGGCAATCTGATCGAGGTCTACGCGCGGAAACCTTTTAAGAAGGAGAAGGCCGGTGAATAAGGAAGAGACGCTCAGTCTGGCCGCTCAGACGGGCCGGCAGGACCGGATGAAGCGCCTCGTGGAGGAGGTCTGGCGCCTCGAGCGGGACCTGGTCTCCGATGGGTTCGATCAGGCCCTGGACCGGCTGGGCCGGGAACTGCCGATGACCGTGCACTCGTACCCTTCGGGGAAAGAGGTCTGGACTTGGTTCGTTCCCAAAAAATGGAGCTGGCAGGAGGCCTACATCGAGCGGTTGAACGGCGAGCGGATCCTGGATGCCCGGAACCATCCGCTCCACTGTGCCCGCTACTCCTCCTCCTTTGAGGGGGTGGTCCGAAGGGAGGAGCTGGTGGCCCACCTGGAGACGCACGCCATGCGCCCGGACGCGATCCCGTACGGGTGGAGGCATTACCGGAACGATTGGGGCCTCTGCTGCACGAAGGAGTTCGTCGAGGGCCTGAAGGAGGAGGCCTACCGGGTGGTCATCCGCTCAAAACATGAGCCCGGCCATCTCAAGGTCGGGGAGATTGTCGCCCAGGGATCCGGCGATAGGGAATTCGTCCTTTGCGCCCACCTGGATCACCCCGCGATGGCCAACGATGACCTGACGGGCGTGATCGTAGCGCTGGAGGTGATGCGGGTCCTGCGCCAGCGGTCCGATCTGCGCGCCACCTACCGCCTTCTGCTTACCCCGGAGACGATCGGCTCCGTCGCCTGGCTCTCCAGCCACGAAGAGCTCATCCCCCGGATCGCGGGTGGGCTGTTCCTGGAGATGCTGGGGACCGATTGCCCCCATGCCCTGCAGTTTTCCTTTCAGGGCGACACCCGGCTGGACCGGTTGGCTCGAGAGACTCTTCAGGAGATGGACCCGCACTTTTGGCACGGCCCGTTTCGGCGCGTGATCGGAAACGATGAACGGCAGTTCAACGCGCCCGGCGTGCGCGTCCCCATGCTTTCACTCTCCCGCGTCCACCCGCCCAGCTCAGGGAAGTGGCCGTATCCGGAATACCACTCCAGCGCCGATACCCCGGCGATCGTGGCGTGGGACCGAATGGAGCGGTCCGTGGAAACGGTTCTGGCCCTCCTGGAGCGATGGGAGCAGGACCTCTACCCGGTCCCCTGTTTCCGGGGAGAGCCTTTCTGCACCCGCTACAACCTGTTTGTCGATTTTTATAAGAACCAGGCGGGCAACATCCAGCTGTTCGACATCATCCAGCGGGTGGATGGGACACGGTCCGTCAGCCAGATCGCGGCCGCGTGCGGCGCCCCTTTCAGCGCAGTTTCCGATTTGGTCCAACAGATGGCGCAAAAGGGATTAGTGATTCTTCAATCCGAGCCGGGCCGTGACGTTCGCCCTGATTGAGCAGCTCGGCGTGCTCGATCTGCTCCGCCTGGCCGCCCGGCGGAGGCCAATCCGGGTGATGCGGGAGATTTCCCCCGCGGCCCGGGTCCTGATCCGGTGCTTAAAGGCCGTCCGCTTTCCGCTGGACGTAGCGGAGATCGAGTACGATTTCCTGGACGATGTCCAGCTCCCCAGCGGCGGTCCCATTCTGGACGAATGGTACTTTCAAGCCCCGGGTCGGCTGTTCCGGGAGATTGAGACCGAGCCCTGGTATGCCCGTGCCGTGGAAGAATCGGCCGGGCGCCCCTCTCACGCGGGGTATATCCACGCGTACCTATCGAAGCGGATCTTTTGGGAGCTCTTTGAGCGGATGCGGCCGGTCCTCGTGGCCCAGTGGTGGATCCGGAGGGAAGGGGGGCCGGACGCCGAGCTCTATCTCCCGCAGGATTGGATGTTGAAGTATCTGCGCGCGTATGCCGCGCAATGGGGTCTGAAGGTGGAAGGGACCCCGCCGAGATCCGCGGGGTTCAGGATTCCGCCGGCCGCCGCGGACCTCGCGCAAAAGATCGTGGGCCGGCTGCTGGCTTTAGGATCCAATCCCGGCCCGGACCCCGGCTCCGCCGGGACCCGGGTCGCAGTTGAGATGTACATGAACGGCATCCGGCCCAAGGGTGTGTTCAACACCGATTTCTTTTGGTACCGGCCGGAGGATTTCCGCGGGGGAAGCGTTTTCGCTTACTTCCGGCAGCCACAGGACCAGCCGACGGCGGAGCGGAAGGGTCTGCTCAAGGAGCAGGGGATCGGCTGGATGGACCGGATGCAGGTGATGCGGGCGATGTTCGCGCCGATTCGCATGGAGAAGCGGCGCCCGCCGCGGGACCGCACGGCACTGTCCGGCACCCTCGATGATTTTTACCGGGAATACGAGCGGTGGGTCCGCTTCTTCCGGGCCACGCGCGCCCGGGTCCACGTCTCGACCGCGGACCACTCCCCCGAGAGCGAGGCACTGCACGCGGCGATGGAGGATGTCGGCGGCGTTTCGCTCAGCATCCAACGCTCCATCGAGCGGGCTCACATCCTCCGGCGCTCCGCGGTGGATGTCCATCTGGCTTTTTCCCGCGAGGGGGCCGCCGCGGAGCGGGCCGCCGGTTCGTCGGTCCGGCAGTTCGTGGTGGCCGGCTATCTCTTTGACGGACTCTTCCCGAACGCCGGGGAATTCGCGGCCGGCCTGCGGGAGCGTCTTCGCGCGCAAGGAGTAAAGTTCACCCTTTGTTTGCTGGATGAGAACGACGGCATCCTGCCGAAACGGTTTGGGGGGGTCCGGCACTTTCGTGAGAGTTACGAGTTCCTTTGCGATCGGCTGCGGGAGGACCCCACGTTGGGCCTGATCCTGAAACCAAAGCGGGCGGAAAGTCTGCGCAGGCGGTTGGGGCCGACATGGGAAAGGATTGAGGAGGCCCTCCGGTCGGAACGGTGCATTCTCCTTTCGGGCCGGCCTCCGGACGAGCGGTACCTGCCCAGCGCCGGCGCGGCGGCGGCGGACTTGTCGATCAACTTCCTTAAAGGGGGGACGGCCGGGCTCGAGAGTGTGCTGGCGGGGACGCCCTGCCTGCTGATGAGGAGGGTGAAGGAGGATCTGGGTCCCTACAGAGATCTTCCGGAGGGTACCGTCGTTTTTGATTCCTGGCCGGGCCTCTGGCAGGCGGTGCAGAAATTCCGGAGCCAGCCGAATCCGTCCTCTATCGGCGACTGGGGGCCGGTCCTGGATCAGCTTGTTTCGATGCGGGACGGGAGGGCCTCGGAGCGGATCGGGCGGTACATCGCCTGGCTGCATCAGGCGTTTGAGCGTGGGATGAACAGGGAAGAGGCGCTGCGTTTTGCCTGGGAGCAGTATTGCGGGCTTTGGGGGGATGATCTGACGTTTGAGATCCTGCAGCCCTTTGAGGAGCTGGTCGCGTCGTGAAGCCGGCCCGGACGGTCTGGTTCTTTCTGAAGGATTATCCCGGCCTCTTCCTGGGACTGCTGGCGCTGACCGTCCTGGTCTCCTTGCTGGAGGGGCTGAATGTCGCGGTCTTCTTTCCGATTTTCCATGCTTTGTTGGGAGCGCAGGGCGGCGCTTCACCCGACGGCCTGCTGGGATCGCTGACCGGGCTGATTCAACGAATCCCCCTGCACGATCCGATCCTGGGCGCCATTGCCCTCTTGATTGGAGTCACGGTCTTCAAGTGCCTCTTCCTGTTTCTTCGCGATGGCCTGCTGGCCATCGCCAGCGGACAGGTCCAGCATGACGTGAAGATGCATTTGATGGAGGCCTATGCCCGGTCGCCGTTCGCTTATTTTCTTGAGAACAAGCAGGGTCAGCTGCTTTACAACACCTCCACGGCGGCCAGCCGCGTGGGCATCCTGCTGCAGAAGATCCCCCAGGGCGCGGCGGAGATCCTGAAGGCGGCGGCGATCGGCGGTCTCCTGCTGGTCTCCATGCCGGCGGCCACGATCGGGCTGTTCCTGGTCGCCCTGGTTTACCAGGGGTTGACCCATTGGGCGGCCCATCGGGTGTCCTACCACACCGGGCAGGAACGAATGGTGGCGGGTGCCACGGAGGCCTCGGTGGCCAACGAGTTTCTCACGGGCGTGAAGCAGATCCTCTGTTTTGGAACGGCGCGGCATTGGTTGGAGAGGTTCAGGAAATCCAGCGACGATTTCCGGCGGCTGGTCGTCAAGGATGCCGTCTGGTTGGCGGTCCCGAAAGTGCTGCTGGAGCTGTCCCTCGTGGTGATCCTGTTCGGTTTCTTGTTCGTCTGGCGATGGGTTCAGCCGGAGACCTTGGGCAGGAACCTTCCCATGGTCGGGATGTTCGCGTTTGGATTGTTCCGGTTGATGCCGTCATTGACCTTGCTGGGGCAGCTGCGCATGGAGGCGGCGGGCCTGATGGGGGACGCGCAGATGCTCCAGCAGGTGCTGTCGGCTTCGCACGCCCAGCCGGCACAGGGCGGGGGGGCGGTGCCGCCCATCCGGCGGGGGATCGCCCTGGATCGGGTGAGTTTCAGTTATCCCGAGCGCAAACCGCTGCTCCGGGAGCTAAGCATGGAATTCCGGAAAGGAGAGGTCACGGCTCTCGTCGGTCCTTCCGGCAGCGGAAAGACCACGCTCGTCCATTTGATCCTTGGCCTGGTTCGGCCGACGGCCGGCCGGGTCCTCGTGGAGGATGTCCCGCTGTCGGAAATCGACGTTCAGAAGTGGCGCGGCCGGATCGGGTTCGTCAGCCAGGACCTGTTCATGCTGCATGACACCGTGGCTGAGAACATCCTGTTCGGGCGGACCGGGTTCAGCCCGGAACAAATCCGCCGGGCGGCCCGGCTGGCGCATGCCGACGCCTTCATTGAAGCGCTGCCGGGCGGGTATCAGGCGGTGATCGGGGAGCGGGGCATGAAGCTTTCGGGAGGGCAGCAGCAGCGCCTCGCGATCGCCCGGGCCGTCCTGAATGATCCGGAAATCCTTATTTTCGATGAAGCGACCAGTTTTCTCGATACCGAGTCAGAGCAGGGGGTGCAGAGGGCCATCGAGTCCGTGGCGCGGAACCGGACGGTGATCCTGATCGCCCACCGCCTCTCCACGGTCCGCCATGCCGACCGGATCGTGGTGCTGGAGCACGGGAGCATCGTGGAGGAAGGCCGCCATGAGGAACTGCTCACCGGACGGGGCCGCTACTTCGAGTGGGTGCGTTCCGACCGCGGGGAGACGGCGGCATGAGGATCTTGGTAACGGGCGCCTGCGGCTTGCTGGGATCGCACCTGATGGCGCACCTCTCCGCCGCTCATGAAGCGGTCGGCGTGGACCGGAACCCCTGGTGGGCCGGCGCTCCGGTCCGCGTCGAGCAGGCGGATCTCCACGACTCAGACCGGATCCGGAAGATTGTTGGCGAACTCAGGCCCCAACTGCTGATCCATTGCGCGGCGCTGGCCGATGTGGACGCCTGCGAGAAAGATCCCGCGCGGGCCTTCGCCAGCAATGCGGAGTTGACCCGCCAGCTGATTCTGTCCGTCGGGAAGGGGGCGAAAGTCGTCTACATCTCCACCGATGGGATCTTTGAGGGAACGCGCCCGTTCTCAGCGGAAACGACGGCCCCTCATCCCAAAACAGTGTATGGGCGGTCCAAGCTGGAAGGGGAGCGGGTGGCTCGGGAGCAGGCCCCGGACCATCTGATCGTCCGGACGAACTTCTACGGCTGGTCTTCCGGACGGAAGAAGACCTTCGCGGAATGGCTCTACGACGGCCTGGAGAAGAAGCGCCCGATCACGCTGTTCAACGACTTCTTCTTCACGCCGATTTACGTTGTGGACCTGGTGGAGCGGATGGCCTGCGCGGTGGAGAAGGGCCTGCAGGGAATCGTTCACATCGCCGGAGGGGACCGCCTTTCCAAGTATGAATTCGGAAAACTGCTGGCCGAGAAATCCGGTTTTTCGCTGGAGGGGGTGCGGGTGGGCTCTCTGGATGACGCCGATTTCCTGGTCCAGCGGCCTAAGGATATGTCGCTCGACAGCGCTCTTTTCTCGCTGAGGACCGGGTTGCCGCCCCCCGACGCGGGCTCCGGGTTGGAACGGTTCTTGCGTGACCGGACGCGGCCGCTGCGTGACCGGTTCAAGAAGGAACCATGCCTGACCTGACGGTTTTGATGGCGGTGCGCAACGGGGGCCGGTTTCTGGAAACCGCCGTGCGGAGCGTGCTGGAGCAGACGGACCACGACTTTCGCTTCCTCGTGCTGGATGACGCGTCTACCGATCAGACCCGGGCCCAGCTGGAGGCCTGGGCGGCGCGGGATTCCCGCCTGGAGCTGGTTTGCCTGGAAAGGAACATCGGGCAGACCGCGGCTCTGAACCTCGGGTTCCGGCATGCCAAAACCCGCTGGATTGCGCGAATGGACGCGGACGATTTCTCAGCTCCCGAGCGCCTGGAGAAACAGAGGCGGGCCCTTGCCGGCCATCCGGAGATTCGATGCGTCGGGACCGCCATTTGGGAATTCTGCGAGGACCCCCGGGTTGTTCACGAAATCAAGCGCAGGCCGCAGGGACATGACGGGGTTTGGCGGGCCGCCCTGCACGGGTCGGGGCTGATCCACGGCAGTGTGGTGATCGACCGCGAGGCGGTGCTGGGAGTGGGGGGATACGACGAGCGCTACCGGTTCGCTTCCGACCGGGACCTATTCATCCGATTCCTACGGAAGCACCGGGCGATGAACCTGCCCGATCCTCTGCTGGGAGTGCGCCGGCACGCGGCACAGGATTCTTTCTCTTTACGGGCGGCGGACGAATACATCGAGATTTTTCAGCGGCTGGTCTGGGAAAGAGGCCTTCCCGCCGAAGAGAGAGGGGTTCTCCGGGGGAGTTTAGCCTACGCCCACCTGTTCCGCGCCCGTTGCCTCCAAGCGAAAGGCCAATACGTCACCGGCTGGCGGGATCAGGCCCGCGCGATGCGGATCTCTCCCGCGACCTTCCTGAAGAGCTCCGGCGGCTCCATGGTGAAAGGGCTGCTCCCCAAACGGCTCAAGGCGTTATTGAGCCGAGATTTTGAGCGGGTGATTGCCTCATGAACCCGCTCCAAGAGCCCTTTTCCCGGGAAGAGCTGGCGGATTGCGTGGAGGAGGCGCGGGCTTTTTGCTCTTCGCCGGCTTTGGACGCCGTCCCCTGGATGAACCTGAAACACCCGGTCCATCCGGTGCAGGATGAGCTGATCCGGCCGGAATCGCCCGGTGATCCAGCCGTCGCCGGAAACCCGGCCGGGGCGGCGGCGCGGGCCGCTTGGGGATGCCTGTATGCCCTTTGGTTTGCTCTGCAGTTGATCCGGATCCGGGCGGCCTTCCGGCATGTCTTTAAGGAATTGAAGGGGCGTTCTTACGACGTCATTGCCAAGAGCTGGCATTTTAGCGGCAGAGGGGTGCAGGAAGTGGATTTCTACTACGGGGACCTCCAGGCCCGCCTGCTTCGGCGCGGCGTTCGGATGCTGTTGTTAACGGGAGACGCGCAGGGGGCGCTGTGGGATTGGACTCCGGAGCTGAAGCGGACTGCTCTCTCCGCCAACCGGTTTCCGGAATGGGCGCTGGTGCCTTGGACCGCTCCTTGGGAGGTGGTCCGGATGCAGTGGCAAGCGCGCCGCCGGCTGAGGCAGTTGGCGGCCCAGAGCGATCGGCCGCTGCTGCGGCGTGTGGCCCTGCGGGCGGCCGTGGATGTGGTGTCGCACCGGCTGATCTCGGTCAGCCTGTACGGCTGGGTGGGCAGGGAAGCGATGCGTTTTTGGAAACCCCGGGCCTGGATTACCCTTTACGAGGGACATGGTTGGGAACAGATCCTCTGGCGCGGGATCCGGCAGGCCGACCCCGCCTGCAGGGTGGTCGGCTATCAGCACACCATTCTTCCCCCTTACTTGCTGGCTCTGCTGAGGCCCTCTCCTCATCCGCGAGCCCGCTTGCGGCCGGACCTGGTCCTTTGCCTGGGTCCCCGCTCCAAGCGTTTGCTTGAATCCTCCCACACGGGTTCCACCCTTCTGGTTTTCGGGACTTTCCGCCGGCAGGGAGGACAGACCCTTCTTCGGGATCCCGACCCCGCCCGTAAGACAGTGATCGTTCTGCCGGAGGGTCTCTTGGAGGAGGCCCGGATCCTTTTCGAAGCGGCCTTGCAGGCAGCTTCGGAAATGCCCGCTTACCGGTTCATCCTGCGCTGCCATCCACAGCTTTCGTTTGAACAGGTTCGGCCCCTGTTGAGTAGGGATCCCGCCCGGCTTCCCAACGTGGAGATTTCCGGCGGGCGGCCCATTGAGGAAGATTTCGCCCGCTCATCCGCCATCCTCTACCGCGGTTCTTCTTCCGTCCTCTATGCGGTCCCGGCGGGCTTGAAGCCGGTCTACCTGCACCGGGAAGGGGCGCGCGAAATCGACCCGCTCTGCGAGCTGGACCTCTGGCGGCAGCGGGCTTGCTCTTGGCGGGAGATCGCCCCTTTACTCGAGCGCTATGAGCGGTCCGGGCCGGAGCGGGTCCTGGAAGACTGGAGGGCGGCGGTTCAATACGTGCAGGAGTACACGGTGGGCGTGGAGGATGCTTCCATCCGGTCCCTGCTGGACGCTCTGGAGTGCTCCCGCGCCGTTGAAATGCAGGAGATGGCCGGATGAATTGCCTGATCTTCGGATACGGCTACATGGGGAAGATCCGGTACCAGGTGTTGGCGAATCAGCCGGCGGTGAAGAAGATCTGGGTGGTCGACCCGCATCTGTCCGGAGTCCCCATGGAAATCCGGGATGTTTTTCTCCCATCGGGCAGCGCAATCCCCTGGGAACAGGCCGACGCCGCTTTTATCTGCACCCCCAACGATGTGACGGCTCAGCTCTGCGTGGAGGGAATCCAGCGGTGCCGGAATGTCTTTTGCGAGAAGCCCCCCGGGCGAAACTGGGAGGAATTCTGCCGGATCACCCAGGCCGCCGAGGCCCATCCCGATCATACGTTGGTGTTCGGGTTCAACCATCGCCTGCATCCGTCCATCCAAGCGGCCAAGGCGCTGCTGCAGGAAGGCCGCTTGGGCGAGATCCTCTACGTGAAGGGGACCTACGGGAAATCCGGCGGGTTGAAATATCGGGAGAGTTGGCGGACCAAGCCGGAGATCGCCGGCGGCGGGATCCTGCTGGATCAGGGGCTTCACATGCTGGATCTGTTCCACCTCTTCCTGGGCCCGCTCCGGGTGGAGGATGCGATCCTGACCGATGCCTTCTGGAATTGCGGCGTGGAAGACAACGCCTTCGTCCTGCTCAAGTCTCAAAAGGGCATCCCCGCCTTCCTGCATTCCTCGGCGACCCTCTGGAGGCACACCTTCCACCTGGAGATCGGCTGCCGGGATGGGTACCTGGTCGCGAGCGGCCTGCTCTCCAAGACCGGCAGCTACGGCCGGGAACAGCTGGTGATCGGGAAGCGCCAGTTTGAGGATGAGGCGATGGCGCTGGGGAACCCGAGGGAGGAGATCATCCATTTCGACCGGGATGAATCCTGGGAGCGGGAAGTCCAGGAATTCCTGAGCGCCGTCCAGGAGAAGCGGCCGCCGACCCATGGTTTGCTGGAGGAGGCCCGCTCTGTGATGCAGGTCATTCGCGATGTCTACGCGCTGCGCAGTCCGACGATTGCCGGGAGGGATCTCTGATGCGATCGATTCAAACGGAAACCCGTTTCCCACTGGATTCAGTGAAGCCGCTGGAGGCGTTGGGCCGCTACAGGGACCATTGTCTCAGCGAGACCCGGAAAGCGATGGAGAAGGGCGCTGTCCGCCGGACCGCCTCTCCCGTCACGGGGTCCCCGCTGCAGCCGTTCGGGAAGGTGGGTTCTTTTGAGTACCTGATCTGCCCCGACACCGGATCCCTCTTCCTCGCGGACCTGCCCCGGCCGGAAGAATGGGCCGCCCTTTTGGGCCGGATCCATCGTCACCGCCATTCCCCCGGAGGGTTTCATTCGGAGATCGCGGTTTCCCGGGGGGCTAACGTCCACCAGCCCAAGGTAGAGTGGATCCTGGAGACGTTGGCCCTGCAGGGCATTCGGCGGCCGGCTCTCCTCGAAGCCGGGATGCCTCCGAGCGACCTAGCCGGATTGCTGACCCAAAGCGGCGCATTTTCGCGCGTCGAGTGTGTCGAGGAGACGGCTTTGGCCCAGGGCGGGGCGCCTCTGCAAGCATCGCTCGAGGGGGCTTTTCAGGTGGTGGTCCTGCCGGAATCCCTGGACCGGAGCGACGATCCGGCCGGCTTGCTGAAACGGGCCATAGCGTGCCTGTCCCGGGGAGGTCTGCTTTTCTTGACCGCGTTGGTGGCTTCTGGGTTCGACCTCCAGGCGCTGGGCGTGGAAAACCAATATCTCTACCCACCGGACCGGACCAACTGCTTGACGCTCGCGGGATTGCGGCGCCTTCTGGAGGGCCTGAAGTTCGATCTCCTGGAAGTGAGCACCCCGGGCGTTCTAGACGTGGAGATCGTCCAGGCCCATTGGGCCCGGGACCCTTCACTGCCGCTGTCCCGCTTCGAACGGTCAGTGGTTCTGTCGGATGAGCCGACGCGGCGGGCATTTCAGGCGTTTCTGCAGGAAAGAGCGCTTAGTTCGTATGCCCGAGTGGCGGCTCGGAAGCCCTAAAAGGGACCCGTTTCCTGTGCTAAAATAAACACCTTCAACTAAAGGGAGCCCCATCCATGCAAAAAGATACCGTTTTTTCAGGAACCGCTACGCGCGCGAGCGATTTTGCGTTCGATGCCAAGGTAGCCGGCGTCTTCGATGACATGGTCAGTCGGAGCGTGCCGTTCTATCGGGAGTTCCAATACATGGTGGCCGAGCTGTCGAAAGAGCTGTTTGTGGACGGCAGCCGGATCTACGACTTGGGGTGTGCTACCGCCACCACGCTGGTCAACCTGCACCAGACACTGGGGGACCGCCCCGGCGCCTACATCGGCTACGACAACTCGCAGCCGATGCTGGATCAGGCCGCGGCTAAATTGAAGCAGTTGGGGTTGGGCGGCCGGATCGAGCTTCGGCTGGGCGATCTCCAGGAGGACAAGTTCCGGCTGGAGCAGGCGGGCCTGGTCACTATGTGTTGGACGCTGCAGTTCATCCGGCCCCCGGAGCGGGCGGCACTGGTCCGCCGCCTCTGGGAGGGAATGGTTCCAGGCGGCGTTTTGCTGGTGGTGGACAAGATCCTCAACCGCGGTCCGCTCACCAACCGGTTGTTCGTAAAGCTCTATTACGACTTCAAGCGCCGGAACGGCTATTCGGACGAAGAGATCGTCCGCAAGCGGGAGGCGCTGGAAAACGTACTGATCCCCTACCGGACCGAAGAGAACGTGAAGATCTTTCAGGAGGCGGGGTTCCAGGTCTCCGAGCCGTTCTTTCAGTGGTATAACTTCGTGGGATTCTTATGCGTGAAGGAGTAAGCTGGGCGAGGCCGCACCCGCTTGTCCTGACGGAGTTGGAGCAGGACCTCGAGGCCTACCGCGGAGAAGATCTTCTTTCCCACGAAACCGATTCTCTGATCACCCGGTGGAAAGAGCAGGTCAGCCGCGAGCCCGCCCGATTCATCCAGGAGGATGGGTCCGTCCGCCGGAAGGCGCTGCGCGATTTCCGGCGCCTCCAGATCTTCGTCCCGGATAACCCAAAGCATGATCCCTCCAGCTGGGACCCCCAGAACTGGCTGGGCGGCGGGCGCAGGGGAGACCGGCGTATGCTGCGCGAATGCCTGGACCTGTTCCTGGAATTCGGGGAAGAGGATCTCCTGCGCAAGTACCCTTGCCACCCAGCGGGCAACCCCTTTGTGTTTCAATACAAGGGTTATCGGTTCACTCACCGGTGGCTCAAGCACCTTTACTCGTTGGGGCTGTTCAACCGTGTCTTGGCGCCGCGCCTGCCGCCCGATTTCACCTGTCTCGATATCGGGTCCAGCTACGGGGTCATGACCTACCTCCTCAGACGGGAGCATCCCCATTCCCGCCATATCCTGATCGATTTCCCGGAGCAGCTGCTGCTGGCCCGGTATTTCCTTAAAAGCTCCCTTCCGGCTCTGCGCGTAGCGAGCTTGAGCAAATGGGGCGGAGGAAAGTCTCTGACGAGGTCTGAACTCCTCGGCTACGACGTGATCCTGCTCCCCTGCGGAAGCTACGGGCGGATTGAGCCCGGTTTCGTGGACGTCGTCATGAATTTCGCCTCCCTGGGGGAGATGACCCGCGCGGGATTCGAGCGCTATCTCGACTCGGAACAGTTTCGGCAGGCCCGTTTCTTCTTCACGGCCAACCGGGTGGAGTCCCGCCCTACCTACGACACCGATCTAACGATCCTGGATTATCCGATCTGGGATCAGGAAAAGAAGCTTCACTTCGGGGTCTCGCCGCTCTTGACTCACTTCAACTGGTATCGGCGCCAAGCCCTCTTTTTTTATGAGCGGATGAACAGCCACCCGTACTTTGAATACATCGGGCGGATCTCCGGTTGAGCGAGGTGGCCAGCTCTTTTTTGCTCCGGTATTTCGAGGAATCCGCCCAGATCGCCCGTCGGCTGGACGTCGGACTGATTGACCGGATGGTAGATCGGTTAGCGCGCCTGAAGAGCGAAAACGGGCGGCTCTTTTTCTGCGGTGTGGGGGGGAGTGCTGCCAATTGCTCGCATGCCGTGGGAGATTTCCGGAAGATGGCCGAGCTGGAGGCCTATAGCCCGGTGGACAACGTCCCGGAGCTGATGGCCCGGACCAACGATGAAGGTTGGGACACCGTCTTCTCGGAATGGCTCCGGATCAGCCGGGCCGGAGCGCGGGACGTCCTGTTTGTGCTGTCCGTTGGAGGAGGGAACCTAGAGGAGGGGATCAGCCCGAATCTGGTCTCCGCTGTGGATGAGGCGAAACGCAGAGGAATGGAGGTGCTGGGGATCGTAGGAAGGGACGGCGGGTACACGAAGAAACGGGGGGACCTGGTGCTGTTGGTCCCCACGGTCAACCCGGAGGCCGTCACTCCGCACACCGAGGCCTTCCACATGGTGATCCTGCATGGGATGGTTTGCGACCCCCGGCTCATGAAAATTGGAAACAAATGGGAAACCAGCGTTCCGCTCTCTCCGAAGTAGCCCGGCGGCGGGTCCTGCACGCTGAGGAGTATTACGACCGCTTGGAGTATGAGCTCGATCCCCTGGGCGGGTATCGCCTGCGCCGCAACCAGCGGCTGCCCCATATCACCATCAACGGGCAGGGTTTCCGGGGAGAGCCGTTCACAGGAGAGGAGCCCGTTTTGCTGCTGGGAGATTCCGTCACGTTCGGTGTGGGGGCCGGCGGGGATGAGGAGAGGTTCTCCCGGTTTCTAAGCCAGGCCATCGGCCGGCCGGTGGCGGACGCCTCGGTCCGGGCCTACCGGGTTTTTCAGCAGTATGGGCAGCTGCCCTCTTTGCTGGAACGCCTGCCGCGCGTCCGGTGGGTAATCGTTTGGTTCGGTTACGCGGATCTTCTGTTTTGGATGCTGAGCGGGGGCTGCGTGGAAGGGGCTTTTCAATTCGAAAAGAAATACGGCGCCTCCTCGGGACAAAGCAACGGCTCTCTCCCGGGTTGGTCGCGGCTCGCCCGGCTCCTGGGTGTTCCGGCCTCCTCGGGACGGTTCGGCAAGGAGGATCGGGCGCGGGAAACGGGCTCCGTGGAGGATTTGGCCGCTCACGTGGCGCTTTACCTGCAAGCCATCCGGGATTTATGCGGCGCCAGGGGGATTGAAGTCCGGAACCTGCTGCAGCCCTTTGTGCGGCGTCCTCCCCAGGAAGAGGAGCTTAAGTTTCTGGCGGACAGCTACGATGAAAAATCAAAACAGCGCTGTGGGGTCGGATGGTACGAGGCATCCGACCGGTTCACACGGGCGCTGCAGAAGGGGAACGGGGAAGGGAGATCGCCCCGTATCTTGGATTGCCAAGGGCTGGTGACGGAAGAGATCTTTTTGGATCAGGTTCACCTGAAGGTGGGTGGGCTGGAGCGGTTGGCGAGCCGCCTTGCGGAGGGAGAGGAATGGCGCAGCATCGGTTAACGGGTATTTTCCTGGACACAGGGGATTTGGACCTGATCACGCGTTTCCACGCGCTGGGAATCGTGCGCGGGGTGACCACCAACCCCACCATTCTGGTCAAGGATGGGCTCGGCGGCGGATGGCCGCAGATCGAGAAGCACTGCAGGAGCGTGGCCCGCCTGGTGGATCCCCTCCCGCTTTCCATCGAGGTGACGACCAACGAACCGGGGGCGATGCTGGACCAAGCCCGCATGCTTGCCTCCTGGGCGCCGAACGTGAACGTCAAGATCCCCATTCACGGTCCGGAGGGCGGTCTGGAGAACCTCCAGCTCGTCCACGAACTGGAGAAGAAGCACAATATCCGCGTGAACGTGACGGCCATGATGAGCGCCCAGCAGTGCCTGTTGGCGGCCATGGCGGGGGCGACCTATGTCTCCCTCTTTGGGGGGCGAGTCAACAACATGGGTTATAACTCTTGCCAGGAGATCCGGCGCCTGCGGACTCTGCTGGACGCGTTCGAAAGCCCCTCAAAAATCATCGTGGGTTCCACGCGGGAGGTCCTCAACATCGTGGAATGGTTTGAGGCGGGGGCGGACATCGTGACCACCGTGCCGGCCCTGCTGGAAGGGATGCTGGTCCACCCGTACAGCAAAGAGACCGTCCAGATGTTCCTGCGGGACGGCAAGCAATTGACCGCCTCACTGACGAAGAAAAACCTTGAGCCCACCTTTCCCTGAAACCAAGCCCGCGGCTGCTCTCAAGCCGGGATCGGAGACCTGGTACGGCGATTGGCAGAATCGCCGCCATGTCCGCCTGTTTGATTCCCGCTCCCGCTTGAACGACCGGGCGCTGGTTCGGCATTTCAGCCGCTTCAGCGACGTCTTGCTGCTGGATGGAATTGCGAAGGAGCTGAAGGCGAAAAACGTTCTAGAGGTCGGCTGCGCCACGGGCGAGTTCCACCGATACCTGCGCCAGAAGCATCCGGCCCTGTGCTATGTCGGGGTGGATCTTTCCGCGATGGCCATCGAGAGAGCGCGCCAGAAATATCCGGAGGCCTCTTTCAGGGTTTGCCGGGAGGACCTTTCCGTTCAGGAAAACCTGGCCACTATGGGATTGGACACCCGCTTCGAAATGGTCTACTCCAAGGACGTGCTGCACCACCAGCCCGACCCATTCCGGTTCCTGGAGCAGCTGCGGAGCGTGAGCCGCGGCGCTCTGGTCCTGAGGACCCGCACCCGGGATACGGGTGCCACGGTCCTGGACCCCCAGCTCTCCTGCCAACACACCTATGAGGGGTGGGTCCCCTACATTGTTTTGAACCTGCAGGAGCTGATCTCCTTCTTTCAGAAAATGGACCCCACGGCGGAAATCCGCGTGGTCCGCCAGCGGACGGTCTTGGGCGGGGAGAAGCGGCGTTTCCTGCCCAAAGAGTGCTACCTGCCGGAGACGGGGACCGCCGAAACGACCGTGGGGGTCCTTTTCCAGACGCGGAACCCGAGCCGGGTGGATGTCCGGGACGGCCTGTCCGGGGAGCCCCTCAATGACTGATCCGGGGGATTTTCAGGGGTGCTCCGTTCTCGTGACGGGCGGGGCGGGAATGCTGGGCTCCTCGCTGGCGATCCGCCTGGTCGGCTTGGGCGCTCGGGTCCGGGTCCTGGACGCGATGCTGCCGCAGTACGGCGGAAACAGTTTCAACCTCTCGCCGGTCCTCAAAGAGGTGGAGTGGATCCAAGGAGACATCCGGGACTCCGCCTGTGTCCGGAAAGCGGTGCGGGGCACGCAGGCCGTCTTCAACCTGGCCGCTCAGGTGAGCTACGTGGACAGCAACGTGGACATGGAGCGGGACCTCGACATCAATTGCCGCGGCCAGCTTTGCCTGCTGGAGGCCTGCCGGGAGCAGGCCGAGCCGCCCCGCGTGGTTTTCTCCAGCTCCCGGTTCGTCTACGGCAGGATCGAGCGGATCCCGGTGAACGAACTGCATCCCCTGAACTGCCTGAGCATCTACGGCATCCACAAGCTGGCCGGAGAGAAATACCACCGATTTTTCTATGACCGGTACGGGCTCCCGACCGTCTCTTTGAGGATCAGCAACCCCTACGGGCCCCGACAGCAGATGAAGCACAGCAAGTACGGAATCGTCAACTGGTTCATCCGGCTGGGGCTCGATGGCCAACCGCTGACGGTCTACGGGGAAGGGCTCCAAAAGAGGGACTACATCTACATCGACGACCTGGTGGAGGCCTTCCTCGCCGCCGCGATCAGCCCCAAAACGCCGGGGCAAGTGTACAACGTTGGGGCGGGCGAAGGGATCTCATTCCGCGAGATGGCGGAGGAGGTAGCGCGGCAGATCCCCGGGTCGCGGGTCGTTGAGACGGAATGGAACCCCAGCCGCTACTTCGTGGAAACCGGCGACTATGTGAGCGACATCTCGAAGATCCAGAACGACACCGGCTGGGAACCGCGCGTCTCCTTTCAGGAAGGGCTTGCTCGGACCATCGCGTATTACAAAGCTCACCGGGAGTCCTACTGGAGCTGTGAAGAGCCGGCGGCCTCCCACCCCGTGCTATGACGCGGTTCGCGGTCCGTTTCCTTCTATCGACGAACCGGCCCGGCAGCGTGGTCCGGCTCACGACCGATACGGCCAACATCTTTTCCGAGTGGGGCATCCCGGTCACGGTGACGTTCCCGGCGGTGGAGTGGTGGGACTTCAAGATGTTCGCCCTCTCCCGCCTGCGGGGCGCGCGGCGCTGGGTCCAGATTCTGCGGCTGGCGGCGGAGGCCGCCTGGCGCTTGATGTTCAAAACACCCTGGTGCGGCTACCGCTATCACCGGGTGGACCCCCGCGTCCGGACGGCCCGGTACGGCTTGACCCCCTCGGCCGCCGACTGGACTGAGCGGGAAATCACCGTGGTGCATCCGCCGTATCTGGTCCCCCATGTGCTCCGGTCGATCCCCCATCCCCGGGTCAAATTCGTCAGCGCCCTGCACATGGACCTGCAGAAGGCGGTGCGCAGCTCCTCGGAAGAGGCGGCGACTTGGTATCGGCATTGGGTCGCGCGCGAGCGGCTGGTCTCGGTGCCCCGCTACACCACCAGCGTCGCGGCAAAAGAAGCCGCCGAACAGCTGGGGATCCGCGTGCGCAAGGTGATTCCGGATGGGGTCGATCTGACCCTGTTCCATCCCCCCGTGCCCCGGCCCTCTAGGGAGGGGGTTGTGGTGACCCTTTACTGTGTCCACCACGCGCAGAAGGGGCAGGCGGACGGCCTGGAAGCACTGCGTTCCCTGAAAACCGATTTTCCGAAGGTCCGGTTGTGCGCGGTGGGGCACGTGCTCCCCGGGCATGAATCCCTTTTTGACGTCCGGCACGGCTACCTGCACCAGGAGGAGTACGCCCGGGTGATCCGGGAAAGCGACATCTTTGTTTATCCCAGCCGGTACGATGGTTTCCCGGCTCCGCCCCTGCAGGCCATGGCTTCCGGCTGTGCGCTGGTCACCACGGCGGTGGCGGGCGTCACCGATTACGTGGTCTCCGGAGAAAACAGTTTAGTGGTTCAGCCGGGCGATGTGGCCGGGTTGAGGCGGTCGGTCGAAAACCTGATCCGGGATCCCGGCCTGCGCCAGCGCCTGCAGGCCCAGGCGGTTCGCGCCGCTCAGGCATTCGACATCCGCGCCACCTCCCGCCTTCTGTTGGATTTCTTGGAAGAAGTTTATAACGAGGAAACCCCGACCCTATGATGAACGCGGTGATGGAGCGTCTGCTGGATCTGGTGGAGAAGGACCCTCTGCCGGAGCAGGACACCAGCTCGTTTTGGAAAGAGTACGGCAGTCCCCAGCTGTTCGAACGGGAAGGGGACACGCTGAGTTTGCTCGCCAATCGGTTCGAGTGGGTGAAGCCGATGGGGCCGGCGGACCGGTTTCTGCAGATGTTGGAACGCGCTTCCTATCGCCCGGTGACCGCACGGCTGCAGGCCTTCTCCGAAGTCTGGCCCATCGCCCGCCAGCTGGTCCGGGATCTGGGGGGAGACCCTCATTTCAACGTCCTCAAAAGCGCCTGCATCACGGCTCTCCTCACGGACCATTGGAGAGCCCAGCGCCTTTCCCCCAAGGTCTTTGTGATCATCGGGGATGGTTTTGGTTTCTTGGGGGCCCTGATCCGCCGCTGGATCCCGGACAGCACGCTGTACCTGATTGATCTCCCCAAGATGCTGGTCCTGCAGGCCCGCACGCATGGGCTGGCGGACCCGCAGGCCGCGATGGAGTACCTCCCGGAAGAAGCCGCCGCGGGCCGCTCGCCCATTCTTTTCTCGCTCCCTAAGGACATCGAACGCCTGCCCGGTGTCGTGGATTGCGCGATCAATGTCGCCAGCATGCAGGAGATGAAGCCGAGCAGCATCACGGCCTACTTCAAGTTCCTTCGCCAGCGCAGTGGACGGCAGTCTCACTTTTACTGCGTCAACCGGACGGAAAAACGGCTGCCGGACGGGGAGTGGATCCGCTTCGGTGATTTCCCCTGGCAGCCGGAGGACAAGGTCTTCTTGAATGGGGTTTGTCCCTACTACACCCATTTCTTTTCCTCTTTCACGCTTCCCCCTGGACCGAAGGTCTTGGGACTCCGGGTCCCTTTCGTGAATCATTTCGACGGCGTCCATCTGCACCGGCTGGCCCATCTCGCCCATGACCCTTGAGATTGCCGCCGATCTGCGGAAGCGTTTGCGCCAGCGCCAGACCGTTTACGGGTCCTGGCTTTCCATAGGCCACCCGGAACTAGCCGCCCTCTTCGCCGCCGGCGAGACCGATTTCTTGGGGATTGACCTGGAGCACACGGCCACCGACCTGCCGGCCTGCCAGGCGATCATCCGTACCTGCCATGAGTTCCGGAAGGCCTGTCTGCCGAGGATCTTCGCCGGAGACATCCAGCGGCTCTGCCGCCTGCTGGACATGGGAGCCGACGGGATCATCCTCCCCCAGGTTTCTTCGCGTGCCGACGTGGAGACGGTGAACCAGGTCATGCGCTACCCGCCCGCGGGCAAGCGCGGTTTCGGCGTCGCGGCGGCCCACCAGTACGGGCGGATCTTCGATTCGTACGTGAAATCAGCCAACGAGGCCCTGGTGCTGATGGTCCAGGTGGAGAACACCCGCGGGGTCGATGCGATCGAAGAGATCGTGTCCCACCCTTCGGTGGACGGCGTGATGGTGGGTCCCTACGATCTTTCCGGATCGCTCGGCGTTCCCGGCGTGCTGGACCACCCCAAGGTGCTGGAGGCCTCCCGGCGCGTGATCTCCGTTTGCCGGCAAAAGAAGGTGTCTTGCGGCCTACATCTGGTTTACCCGGATCTCGAACAGATCCGGAGAAACCTGGAGCTTGGATTTTCGTTCCTGATCCTCGGCTCCGATATCTTCAACCTTTGCCGGCGGGGATTGGAGGTGGACAAGATGATCCAATCCTCGAGACGCCCGTGAAGCTCGCCTGCGTGATCCCCGCCCGCATGGGCTCCAGCCGGTTCCCTGGCAAGGCGCTCCTGCCGGTGCGCGGGCTGCCGATGGTGGAGCACGTGCGGCGGCGGGCGGTCCTGAGCCGGGCTTTCTCCCGCGTGGTGGTCGCGACCTGCGACCGGGAGATCGCGGAGCAGGTCAGGCAGCATGGCGGGGAGGTGATGATGACTTCTCCCGCGCACGCGGGGGCCACGGACCGAGTGGCCGAGGCGGCGGAACGATTGGACTGCACCCACGTGGTCAATCTGCAGGGGGACGAGATCCTGGCCCTTCCGAGTGACCTCCAGCAGGTGGCCCGGGAGGCGGCCCGGCTCCCGGACGTCCCCGCCTGGAACGCGGTCACCCGCGTGGAGCACCGGGAGGAGCTGGCGGACTCCTCGATCGTCAAGCTGCTCGTCTCCAGGACCGGCCGCGTGCTCTTTTGCGCGAGGGACGCGCGCGCTTGGGCCCTGAAGGAGCCCTCGTACGAGCCGGCACGGAAGAGCGTGGGCATCATGGTCTATCCCCGCTTGTTCCTGCAGCGGTTCGTGAAGCTGGAACGGACGCCGCTGGAAACGGCGGAAGGGATTGATCAGCTGCGGCTGCTGGAACACGACCTTCCGCTCCAGACGGTCCTGCTGGCGAAAGGATATCCCACCATCAACGAGCGCAGGGAGGTCGCCCTGGTCGAAGAGGTCCTGGACAAGGATCTCGGGCAGCAGGAGGTCTTAAACCGGGTGCTGGCCGGCGCCCATGCGTAGCTTGGCGGAACCCCTCCGTAGGGCGAAGGTCCTGGTTTTCGATTTCGACGGGACGCTGGTGGACTCTAATCCCATCAAGCACCGCGCTTTCGAGATCTGCTTCGAGCGGTTCCCGGAGCAAAGGAAGCGGATCCTTGAGTATTGCTGCGGCAACCCGCACGTCACCCGGGACCTGAAATTCCGGCACGTGGTTGAACAGATCCTGCGCCTGCCGTACACGGCGCGGATCGAAACCCACTTGCACCGCCGGTTCGGCGCCTTGACCACCCGGCAGATCATCCGCGCGCCGGCCCTTTCCGGGGCCGAGGAGTTTCTCCGGGCCTGGTTCCCGCGCAAGAGATTGGCCCTGCTGTCGAGCACGCCGCAGCGCCCGATCGAAAAGATCTTGGAAGGGCGAAAATGGCGCTCCTATTTCCACATCGTTCGGGGAGCTCCGGTCGACAAAGCCGATTGGCTGAAAGAGCTGATCCGCGACGAATTGTCCGGCGATCCGGACCGGGTGCTCTTTTTCGGGGATACGCCGGACGACCGGGAATCGGCCCGGTCCGCCGGCTGCCCGTTCGTCGGGGTCCGCGAGCCGGCCCTGCGTGGCCGGTCCACGTATTTCCTTTCTGATTTCTCGGAAGAGCTGGCCCATGCCGCCTAAGAACCGCATCTACGTCGCCTTATCGGAATTTTGCCGTTACGACCGCTCCCCTCGATCCTTGCTGGACAGCGCCGGGTTTGAAATCCAGGAGAACACGCTGGGCCGACGGCTGAAGCCGGAAGAAATCCCCTCGCTCCTGCGCGATTCGGAGGCGGTCATCGCTGGGGTGGAACCCTACACGACCCAGGTGCTGGAAGCCCTTCCCAAGCTCCGGTTGATCAGCCGCTGCGGGATCGGGACGGACAGCATCGATCTGGAAACGGCGCGCCGGCACGGCATCTCGGTTCTGACTACCGGCGACGAAGTGGTGGAGCCGGTGGCCCAGATGGCCCTCGCGATGATCCTGGCGCTGGCCCGGAACCTCCCGCTGCACGCGGCCGATTTCCGGGCCGGGGAATGGAAAAAACACACGGGGCACCTGCTGTCGGAGTGGACCATCGGCCTCATCGGGTTCGGAAGGATCGGGAAGGCCCTTCACCGCATCCTCCGTCCGTTCGCCTGCCGGGTCCTGGTCTACGATCCCCATCTGCCGGATCAGCGGATCCCGGAAGGGGTTGAGAGCGTGGATTTGCCCACACTCTTGAAGTCGGCGGACTTGGTTTCGCTGCACGCCTCCCCTCCGGCCGGCGGACCGCCGTTGCTGGGAAGGGAAGAGCTCGCCCAGATGCGCCCGGGGGCCCGCCTGGTCAACACGGCGCGCGGCCGCCTGGTGGATGAAGAGGCGCTGTTGGAAGCGCTGGAATCCGGCCGGCTGGCCGCGGCGGCCCTGGACGTCTTCGCGGACGAACCTTACGCGGGAAGCTTGAGCCGCCTTCCTCAGGTCCTTTGTACGCCGCACGTCTCGTCGCTGACGGTCCATTCCAGATCACAAATGGAGCTTCGATCCGCCCGCAACGTCGTCGAATTCTTCCAACGGGAAAAAACCTAAGGAACCATGCCGACAGTTTCCGTTGTCATCGTCACATTCAATAAGTCGGACACCCTCGCGGAAGCGATGGAATCGGTCCTGCGGCAGACCTACCGGGATTTCGAAGTCCTCGTCGTGGATGACGGCTCCACCGATGATACCGCCCAAACGGTCCGTCCTTATCTGGGCCGGGTCCGCTACCTTCCGAAGCCCAACGGCGGCACCGGGTCCGCCCGGAACCTGGGGATCGCCCAGGCAAACGGCAGCATCGTGGCCTTTCTGGACGGCGATGACCTCTGGCTGCCGCGCAAGCTGGAGATCCAGATGGCGGCGTTTCAGCGGGAACCCGCCATTCTCGCCGTCCAGTGCAGTGCCTACTGCGTCGATGCCCGGCTTCAGCAAGTGCTGGAGGAACGCCGGTGTCATCCTTCCATGGATACGCTGATGGACTTCCTCCTTTTCCGGAACCTGCCGGCCTTTTCCTCTACCGTGGCGATCCGAAAAGAGGTTTTTCAATCGATCGGAGGGTTCGGAACGGACCTGGTGATCTTATCCGACTGGGACATGGCCTGCCGGATCGCGCGGGCAGGCACCCTTCGATCGGTGCCGGACCCCCTGGTGTTGTACCGGCAGTATCCCAACAACCAAAGCCGGAATGTGGGGATCCATCTGGAGCCGGGCCGGCGCTCGCTGACGCGGCTTTTTTCGGATTCCACTCTGGACCCGGCCGTCCGGGAGCGGGCCCCGGAGGTGTGGGCCCGGTTCTACGCCATGATGGGGGGCGGGTACCTGCGCAACCGGGAGTGGCCTCAGGCCATTGCGTGGACCTGGAAGGCCTTCCGGACCTCCCCCCGCGTGATGCCTTACATCTCCGGGCTGCCTGTGCGGTCCATCCAGCGCTCCATTCATGCCGCTCAGCGTTCCCGCGTGCCTCTGCGGGAGATGCTGCAGTGGGAGGACCGCCGATGAAGCGGGTCCCCTGGAAATCGGTATGCGGAGGCGCGGCGCTTGGGACCGCGGCGGCCTTCTCGCCCGGAGGGGTCTTCGTCCTGCTGCTGGCGGCCGCCGTTTGCGCGGCGCTGCGCCGCTGGGCCGCGGAGGAAGACCGGCGCTTCCTCGTCCGTCTCTTCCTCGTCAGTTTTGTTTTCCGGGTGCTGTTGTCGCTCGCGCTGGACGCTGGGTCCGTGCTTGCGGAGGGACGGCCGCCGGTCCGGCTCGGACCGGCGGAATACTGGGAGCTCGGCATCGTGGACCACACGCGGGCATACCTTCGGATGGGGGACAGCGATTATTATTCCCAGCGCGGCTACTGCATGGCCCAATACGTCGATGGGAATCGGGAACCGGTCGTCCTCCAGCGCATCCAGGAATACGGCTGGAACGCCTATGTCCTGGTGATCGGATGGTTCTATTCCCTCTTTGGATTTAGTCCCATCTCCGTCAAGTGGATCAACTGCTGGATTGGGTCGCTGCACGTGCTGGCCGCTTTCTTCTTGGCGAAATCCTGCTTCCAGCGGACGATCGCCCGCTGGGCGGCTTGGCTGACGGCCCTGTTCCCGACGCTGGTCCTCTGGTCTGCGACCAACCTGAAGGAACCGCTCTTCATGCTGTTGACGGCGCTTGCGTTTCTGCTCCTGAAATCCATCCAATCCGAGCATCCGCTGCGCCGGCGCCTCCTTGACGGAGTCCTGTTCCTCGTAACGTTCTATCTCTTTGGCCGTCTGGGCCGGGAAGAATTCGTACTGAGTCTCGCGGCCTGCTGGGCGGCTGTCTTTTTCCTCGGTGTGTGCGTGAGAAGACGGTGGATTGCCGCGGTACTGCTCGCGTCGGCGGCCCTGGCCGTTCTTGCGCCGCCGTTTCTTGAAAAAACCGCCCGAAAAGCAGTGTACCGGCACGTGAACTACGTGGTGGGAACAGGGATGGTCTACCGCTATCTGCCCGACCAATTCTATCCGGTCGCTGCTCAGGTCCCGATGAGTGTGGTGGTCCGGGGGATCCCGAAGGCGATCGGGCACTATCTGCTGGAGCCCTTCCCGTCCCGGTCGGGGGATTGGTCCGCCGTGCTGCTGACCCCCCAGATGATCCTCTGGTATTTCCTTCTCCCGTTCGCGCTGATCGGCATCGGGGCCGGGCTCCGGTGGAACATGTGGAATTGCGGTTTCCTGGTCTTCGTCCTCCTGGCATGGGTCTTGATGGGAGCGCTGTCCAGCGCCAACATCGGCACCATCATCCGTCTGCGGGACATGGTGACCCAGATCCTCCTGCTTTTCGCCGCCGTTGGTTTCTGGGTGTTTGCGCGGGGGAGGGAAGGTCTTTTGAAAGAGGTGAAGACCCCATGATCGTGGACAGCCGGGGACGCTTGTTCGGTCGTGTCAACCTGTTGGACCTGATGGCCCTGCTTTTCCTGCTCAGTTTAAGCGGGACCGTCTGGTATGCCGTCCGCGCCGTGAGGCACCGCTCGCTGGAGATCATCAGCCTGGAACCCAAGCAGATCATCGCGGGCCGAAAACAGGGGATCATGATCAGGGGGACCGGGTTCGAACCGAAGACAACCATCCGGGTTGGGAATTATCCCGACCGGACCGGCACCTTCGTCAACGAGTCCACGATCGGGACCAAGATCCCGGACGAATACGAGCCCGGCCTTTACAGGGTCATCGTGCACGACCGGTACGGCCGCTACACGGCTCTGGACGACGCGGTGGAGATTGTTTGGGTCCCCCAAATCACGCAGGTCAAGCCAAAGCAGATCTACAACACGACGCGTTGGGCCAAGTTCGAGATTTTCGGGAAGTTTTTTTCGAGACCCTGCTTGGTGCACGTGGGAGACCGGAAGATGCGGGTCTTGGGGACGTCGACCTCCGACCACCTGGTCGTTGAGCTTGAACAAGGGAAACCCCCTCTGCCGGTGGGGATTCAGCCGCTCACAGTGACCAATATCAAGGGCAAGTCGATCAATGAGGAACAGGGAATCCATGTTCCGGGATCGTCCGTCACTCTGGAGGATGGGATGGAGGTCCTGCCTGTTCCCGAGGTCCGCTCGGTCACTCCCCATTCGATCCTGCTCGGACAGACGGCGGACCTCTTCATCCTCGGGAAGAACCTGCGCCCGGAGGCCGACGTTTGGATCGGGGAACAATCGCTGGGAAGGGCGCAGCAGGTCAGCCCCGAATGCCTGCGTATCCGGGTAACGGGCAGTCCGGCAGTGTCCGGAAGATCTCTGAACTTCCAGCTGCCGGACGGCCCGCAGGTTCCGGTTTTTTCGAACGCGTTTCAGGTCGACAGCGAACACCTCTTGCGGATGGTCGTGCCCATTGCCTTGGACAGGGAAAGCGCGGCCGGCCTGGGGGAGATCCGGGAGTCGCCGGAATGGCGGCTGAAGCGCCGCGCGCGTTATCCCGCCGCGAAGGGGCGACCGGTCCTCGAAACCGTCCTTCCCGTTTACTTTCAAGCCGATGGAGGTGCTTCCCGATATCTCTACGACGGACAACCCCTTCGCGCCGGCAGTCCCATCCAGGTCAAGATCCAAGGGCGCACGCTGTCCGGAACTATCGCCGCGGAACCCTTTCCCGTCTTCTCGGATGACATTGTTCAGGACCTTCAGAAAGCGGTTGAAGGAAAAGATGGGTAACCCACCCGCGCGGCGCGATGTCCTTGCCGGCAGCATCCTGGCCGGTTCCGTAGGCCGGATGGTGGGCTGGTTTTCAGGAACAGCGGCTGGGTTCTGGAAAGATCGGGGGATTATTTCCCAGCGGGAAAACCCCTGGAAAACAGGATGTCTTTTTATCTTATCGGCATTGATCGCCAACGGGTTTGCGCTGCGGCTGACCCATCAAGAGCCGGCCCTATGGGGAATCCTCCTGCGCTTCGCTGGACTGGGAGTGTGTCTGCTGGGATTGTTTTCCGGAAGTGATGGGCGTTCCTTGAAGCAGACGAGCCTGCTGGCACGCTTCGTCCAAAGCGTCCGGAAAGGTTGGAAATGAAAATCTCCGAATCGTCTCTTCAGGAATGGGAGAAGCGAGTCCGCGTTATCGAATCTTGCCGCGTTTGCGGCAGTCCCGATCTGCGTCCGGTCATTGATCTGGGTCCCCAGTGCCTCACCGGGCTGTTCGATGACGGCAGGCCCCAAAACCAGCTGAACGCCCGGGTCCCGCTGGAAGTGTTTTACTGCGGCGCGAAAGAGGGCTGCGGCTTCATCCAACTCAGGCACACGGTCCCGCCGGACGTGATGTTCCAGGACTACGGGTACCGTTCCGGTATCAACAGCACCATGCGCCGGCACCTGGAAGAGCTTGCCGTCGACATCGAATCGCGGCTCCCGCTCAAGGACGGAGACCTCCTCGTGGACATCGGCGCCAACGACGGCACCTTGCTGGCCGCTTATGCGCGCGCCGGCGTCATCCGTGTGGGTTTTGAGCCCTCCCAGGTGAGGCCCTGGGTTGAAAACCACGGGATCCACTACATCCCAGCATTTTTCAACGCGGCGGATTTCCTCAAGAAATTCCCGGGCCGCAAGGCCCGGGTGGTCACCAGCATCGCGATGTTTTACGACATTGATGACCCGGCCGCCTTTTGCCGCGACATCCACGAAGTCCTCGCGGAGGACGGATTCTGGGTCGTGGAGATGAGCTGCTGGAGCGCGGTGCTGGACAACAACGGGTTCGACGCGATCTGCCATGAGCACCTCGGCTATTACAGCATGTCCACGCTGCGCTGGCTTTTCGAGAAGACCGGGTTTGATCTTTACGATGTTTCCTATAACGCGTCCAACAGCGGGAGCATCCGCTGTTTTCTCGTCCGAAAAGAAGGCGGCCTGCGCGTGCCGGAGGAAAACCGCCGCAGGGTCGCCGCAGCGCTGGACAAGGAACTGCGGAAGGACTACGACAACCCGGCTTCCCACGAGCGGTTCCGCCGCAGCGCGGTGAAGATCCGCGAGGATTTGCGGTCGATTCTAGGTGAGGCCGTGAAGGCCGGACGGACTGTGTACGGTTACGGGGCCTCGACGAAGGGGAACGTCCTCCTGCAGTACTGCGGGATCACGCCGGAGCAGTTGACCGCGATCGCGGACCGCAACCCGGCCAAAAAGGGGCGGTGGACGCCGGGCAGCCGTATCCCGATCTGCTCCGAAGAGGAAATGCGCGCCGCCCAGCCGGACCTCCTGTTAATCCTGCCGTGGCACTTCCTGCCGGAGTTCTTGAAGAGGGAATCGGCCCTCCGTTCTCAGGGAACACGGTTCATCGTGCCGATGCCGGAAGTGAAGATCGTTTGATGAGCGGCTCCGTCAAAACGCTGGTGGTCATCCCAACCTACAATGAGGCGGGCAACATCGAGCGCCTGATCCGGGAAATCGGAGCGCAAGGGCTCCCGCTGGACCTCCTGGTGATCGACGACAACTCTCCAGACGGCACCGGAAAGCTGGCCGAGGCCCTGTGCGGGGAATTCCCGTTGAAGGTGCTGCGCCGGGCGGGTAAGCTGGGCATCGGCTCAGCCCACAAGGAAGGTTTCCGCTGGGCGCTGGAGCGCGGCTACGACGCGGTCGTGACCATGGATGCCGACTTCGCGCATTCTCCGGAGCATTTGCGCACCCTGCTGCTCAAAGCCGATGCCGGCGACGTGGTCGTGGGCTCCCGCTACATGAACGGGGGAGGGCTTGCCGGCTGGAGCTTGCCGCGCATCATCATCACCCACACCGCGCATTGGCTGACGGGCCATCTCTTGGGGATTCCCTATGACTGCACCGGCGCTTTCCGGTATTACCCTGCCCGAGTGCTCCGGCAGATCCATCTGGGCGAGGTCCGGGCGGAGGGCTATGCCTTCCTGATCGAGATGCTCTTCCAGGTTCGAAAACAGGGGTTTTCGGTCATCGAGATCCCGATCGTGATCAGCCCCCGGCAGTTGGGAAAATCCAAGATCTCCCGTTCCGAGATCCTGCGGGCCGTGAAAACCCTCTGCCGCCTGGGGCTCCAGCAAATGAAGAACGGCTCACCGAAATGATCCGGTTCGGCTGATGGACTGGGACCTGTACTGGAAAAGAGCGGCTGAACCCTCCGCCCAAGGTCCCTATCAGGTGATCGCCAAATTCTACCGGGACCAGATCATTTCCCGGGCGGCGGCCACCCTCTTGGCCAGGCATTTCCCCGATAGGGAAGGGAAGAATTACCTCCATGCCGGCTGCGGCAGCGGGGGGTCGGATCAGAGGATCCCGCTTCAGAAATCCCGGTTTCATTTCATGGACCTTTCGCCGATGGCGATCCAATTGCACCGGAAGCAGCCGATGCATTTGAAGCGCAGCTATGCCTGCGGGGACATCTTTCGCCTACCGTATGCTTCCGGCACCATGAATGGCATCTTCAATTTCGGCGTCATGGAGCATTTCACGGAACAGGAGATTTCAGCCATTTTGTCCGAGTTCAAAAGGGTCCTTAAAAAAGAAGGGCGCATGGTGCTCTTCTGGCCGCCCGATTTCGGCCTCTCCGTGCTGGCGCTGGGCTCCTTCCTGGGCGTGGTGAACCGGTTCCGCCGGCAGCCGCTGAAGCTGTTTCCGGATGAGGTGTCCCGGATCCACTCATTCGGATGGCTTCGGGAGCTGATGGGCCGCAGCGGCCTTAGCGTGCTGCGGGCGGAATTTGGGCCTCGCGATTTGTTCACTTACGTGGCCGTTGTTGCCGCGAATGAAGGGAACGGCCTCTCCGGTGGTTAAGCGGGCGCTGTGGGCGGTCCTGCTGGTCTACACGGTACTGCACCTGGGATACTCGGTGGCGCGGTACAGCGTCTTCAGCGGTGCCTCCAGCGGCGATTTCAACCGGGCTTACCAGGAAGCGGCCGAATTTAAACAGGGGTTGGCCTCCGGGAAACCCCTGGAGGGAGTGTTCCATCCCCCGTTTTATTACCTGCTCCTTCTAGGAACGGATGCCCTCGTGGGCGGAAGGTTTCAAGCGATCCTGTTCTTTTACTTTCTTCAGTTTCTCCTGTTTCCAGCGGCGATCTGGTTTCTGGCGCGCTCGGCGTGGGTCAGCCCCGGCCGCCCCACGCCGAGCGCTTACGGGTTGGCGGCGGTGTTGACGGTCAACTTCCAGCCGTTTCTGGAGACGCTGGCTCAGCACAAGGTGGAAGGGATCGAGTTTTTTCTGATCTGCGCGGCGATCTGGGCGCTCAAGAAGGGCAGGGGGATCCTCAGCGGGGCGCTTATCCTACTGGCCGCGAACCTCAAGTACCTTCCGGCGATTCTGCTGGCCCATTTCTTCATGAAGCGGGAGAAGCGGGTCCTGCTCGGCGCGCTGGCGGGCGGGGCAATCATCGCGGGATTACTGTGGCTCGCGTTCGGGGGCGGCATTGCCCGCTCCGGACTGCTCCGCAATGTCTCGGATCAGCTCTTTTCGCATAAGTATGAGGGCACGGTGCCCGAGGCCAGCGTGGAGATGCAAACCCTAAGCGGGACGGTCAACCGCTGGTTTGCCCGGCCGGCGCCGCCCACCGTCTTCATGGATTACATTCGTCAGGGGTCCTACATGCCGGTCCCGAACCCGTCTTTTGCGTTGAACCTCGCCTTGGCCCTGAAAATCTTCGCCGGGGCCGGATGGCTGTGGTTTATCCGCCGGAGGTGGAAAACGAAGCCGGCGGAGACGGGTTGGATGTTGCATCTGCTTGAAATCTCCGTTACTCTGATCATGACTCTGGTCATTTCACAGGCCTCCAGGGTCCACTATTCCATTCTGCTTTTGCCCGCGTTCGTCTGGACGGGCCTGATCCTGTACCAGAAAGCCCGGCAGTTTTCACTCCAGGAGCGGTGTCTCTTCGGGCTGGCGTACGCGCTGACGGGGATGCTGATTCCAGGAGGGCTGTTGAACCTGCTTCCACCCCACCCGGTTTGGGGCCAGCACTACTCCTGGATGTTCCTTTGGTGGTCGTTGCCTTTTTACGGCGCCCTGCTGCTGGGCTTGTGTGCGCTGCGGATGCACCACCGGATTTTGATGGGAGAAAACAGTTTTGAAAAATAAAGCGTTCGAGCTTCGCGAGCGGCTGGCCTCGGGAAAGATCGTCCGGATCATGGGGGCCCACAACGGGCTGGGTGCTCGTCTGATCGAGAGGCACCATTTTGACGCTGTCTGGGCCAGCGGACTGGAGATCTCCACCGCCTACGGGCTTCCCGACGCCAACATCCTCACGATGACCGAGAACCTCGAGGCCGCCCGCGCCATCAACGAGGCGACCTGCCTTCCGGTTGTTTGCGACTGCGATACCGGGTACGGTAACGCCACGCAGGTGATGCACATGGTCCGCCGGTACGAGGCCGCCGGCATCGCCGCCGTCGTGATCGAGGACAAATGCTTTCCCAAAATCAACAGTCTCCTCGCGGCCCGGCAGGAGCTGGTTTCCCTCGAGGAGTTCGCGGGCAAGATCCAAGCCGCCTGCCAGGCGCGTTCCAACCCGGATTTCCTGGTGATCGCGCGCGTGGAAGCCCTGATCGCGGGGTTGGGGCAGGAGGAGGCACTGCGCAGGGCCAACGCCTATGCCGACGCGGGAGCGGACGCGGTGGTGATCCACTCCAAGGCCAAGACCCCGGAGGAGATCTTCCTGTTCGCGAAGGAGTGGAAACGGCCGGTCCCGCTGGTGGCCATCCCGACCACGTACTTTAAAGTGACGGCCCCGGAGCTGGAAAAGGCCGGTTTCTCCATGGTGATCTACGCCAACCAGGGACTGCGGGCCTCCATCCGGGCGATGCAGGGAGTATTTGACCAGATCGATCGGGAAGGGACCTCCGCGTCGGTGGAAGCCGGCATCGCGACATTGGGGGAGGTGTTCGAGCTCCAGGGGATGCAGGACATGCAGCAGGATGAGGAGCGTTTTGTCCGGGGGGAATCGATCCAGGCGGTGATCCCGGCCGCGCGGGACCACCGGTTTCAGCCGGATCTGGCGGGACACCTGAAAGACACCCCCCTGTGCATGCTGGACATCGGGGGGAGATCCCTGCTGGAGCGCCAGATGGACCTCCTTTCGTCGGCGGGGGTCGGGGAAGTCTTTGTGGTGGGCGGGCACCTGGAAAGACCCCCCCCTGTGCATGCTGGACATCGGGGGGAGATCCCTGCTGGAGCGCCAGATGGACCTCCTTTCGTCGGCGGGGGTCGGGGAAGTCTTTGTGGTGGGCGGGCACCTGCACGACCGGATTCAGGCCTCCGGCGCTCAAGTTCTTTACAACCCCGGTTATCAACAGTGCCAGTGCGCCGGCTCCATTCTGTTCGCCCGGGACCGCATGAAGGAGAACACGCTGATCCTTTATTCGGACATCCTGTTCGACCGCCGCATCCTGACCCTGTTGCTGCAGAGCCCCCATCCGGTCACGCTGGTCATCGACCGGGCCTATCGGTCTCTTCCTTCAAGGCAGAAGCCGCTGGACCTGGTCTTCGCGGATTCCTCCTCCCGGGGCGATGCGCGGAGACTCGACCTGGACGTTTTCAAACCAATCCGGGACATCGGGAAGAACATCCGCCTGGGGGAACCGACGCATGAGTTCATCGGGATGGCCCTTCTCCGCGGACAGGGTGTCCGAGAGCTGGGGCGGGCGTGGGACGAGGCGCTGACCCGGTTCTCCGGGCGGCCTTTCTATGAAGCTCCCGCGCCCGAGAAGGCCGATTTTACCGATCTGGCGCGGTTCCTGTTGGACCGGGGCTGTCCGGTTTACGGCATGGAGATCGAACAGGGCTGGTCTGAAATCCACTCTTTGGAGGATTATCTTCGAATCCAATCGCATTACACCAGCAAGGATCGTTTGCCCGTCTAAGTTTATTGAAAAACCCCCGAATCTTATTTCTCGCGACCCATCCGAAAGAAGTTGCCAGCACGCGCTACCGGGTGCTGGCCTACCAATCCGCTCTGGAGAAGGCGGGATGCGAAACGCGTTTTCACCCCTTCTTCTCATCGGAAGCCCTTCCGAAAATCTATGCTGCCAACGAATGGCCGGAGAAAGCGGCGTGGCTCGCTCGGGGGCTTCGCCAGCGCTTGCGGATTCTGCGCGAAACGGCCTGCGATCTCGTGTTCATCCATCGGGAACTGTTTCCGTTGGGAATGCCCGCCGGGATGTTTCTGCTGGACAGGGAGCTCAAGCGAATGGGCAAACCCCTCCTCTACGATTTCGACGACGCCGTATTCTTGCCTCACCGCCAGGGCCGGGGCCTTGCCGGAAGGCTCGAGAACCCGCGCAGCGTCCGGAATCTCATCGCCAGGAGCCAACGGGTCATCGCTGGGAACGCGTTCCTCGCCGACTATGCGAGCCGGATCAACCCCCGGGTGGATTGCATTCCCACACCGGTGGACACCACCCGTTACTTTCCGTCCGACGGAAAAAAGAACGGCTCCAAGCTCGTGATCGGATGGATCGGTTCCCCCAGCACGGCGAAATACCTCCTCAGCCTGATCCCCGTATTTGAAAAGCTCGCCCGATCCCACCCTTTCCAATTGAAAATTATCGGAGCGGGCGAGCGGATACAGATTCCCGGCGTGGACGTCGATTGCCGAACCTGGGACCTGGCGACGGAGGCAGAGGAATTCCGGACCTGCGACATCGGGCTTTACCCCCTGTGGGATGACCAATGGTCCCGGGGTAAATGCGGCTACAAGGCGCTGCAGTTCATGGCCTGCGGCGTCCCCGTGGTGGCCTCCGAGATCGGCATGAGCACGGAGATCATCCACCACAGGACGAATGGAATGCTGGTCCGATCGGAAGAGGAATGGGTCCAATCACTCCGTGAGCTGTTGGAGAGCCCTGAGCTCCGGAGCCGGCTGGGCGAAGCCGGACGCCAGTCTGTGACAGAACATTACTCGCTGACCCATTTAGCCCCCCGCTTCCTGCAGCTCCTCGAGGAGTCCTCCTCTCTGCACAAGGAGCGCTCGGTCATCTCACAGACCGCGGGCCCGCAGAGAGGCCCGGCCGCTGTGGACACCTTCCAAGATGTGCTCTGTCTCTCCTCGATCGATTGGGACTTCGTCTGGCAAGGCCACCAGGAAATCATGACGACCTTGGCGCGGCAGGGCCACCGCGTGCTGTTTGTTGAGAATACGGGGGTGCGGGGGCCCCGCTTGAGAGACCTCTCCCGCATCCAGCACCGGCTGGGCAGGTGGCGGACCAGCGTGCAGGGATTTTGGCAGGTCGAGCCGAATCTCTATGTTTTCTCTCCGTTGATACTTCCGTTCCCGTATGCCGGCTGGGCTCGTCTCATCAACCGTTGGCTGGTCCTCTCGGTTCTGCGGCACTGGATGCAGGTAATGGACTTCTACCAGCCCATCTGCTGGGCTTTCCTGCCGACCCCGCTGACTTTGGAGGTGATCCGCAAGGTTCCCCTCAAGCTTCTCGTTTATTACTGTATCGACAATTTCGCGGCCAGCACCCCCTCCGCCAAACGGATCGCCGCCAGCGAAAAATCACTGCTTCAGAAGGCGGACGTGGTTTTTGTGACTTCTCAACAGCTGTCCGATCACGCGAGCCGATGGAACCCGCGAGTCCACCTGTTCCCGTTCGGGGTAAACCTAAGCGCATTCGAACGGGCCCGGGACGAAGAGGTGGAAACGCCCGCGGAGCTCCGGCAGCTCCAAGGAGCGATCGTGGGCTACGTGGGAGGGATCCATCAGTGGATCGATCAGGAGCTGGTGGCTGAAGTGGCCCGACGGAATCCGTCCCGGTGGTTTGTTCTGGTGGGACCGGTCCAAACACGCGTCGACCGGCTCAAGCAGGAGCCCAACATCCTGTTGCTTGGACAAAAACCGCACGAGGAGATCCCCGGGTACATCAAGCGGTTCGACGCCGGGATCATTCCCTATCGGATCGCTGAATACACGAACCACGTGTATCCCACCAAAATGAACGAATACCTGGCTATGGGGAAACCGGTGGTCTCAACAGCGCTGCCGGAAGTGCAGGCCTTTAACCAGAGGCATGGCCCCGTTGTGGAGATTGCCGAGGGGTCGGAGGAATTTTCGCGGGCGCTGGAGCGGATGCTCCGCAACAGTGATCCCTCCGACAAACAGCTTCGCCTCCGAGTGGCCGGAGAGAACGCTTGGGGCGCGCGGATCCACTCGATGCAGGGGATTCTCCGTGAAGCCATCCTCCGCAAGGAAAAGAAACAGATGGGGTCCTGGTCGGTCTCCTCCTCCGAATCCACCCGTTCTTCCTATCGAATCGCCCAATGGGGGATCGCTCTGGCGCTGCTGTGGGCGGCGGTGTTCCATACCCCGATGGTTTGGCTGGCGGCACAGCCCCTTCAACTGCCGCCGCAGATCGGCCCGGCCGACGTGATCGTGGTTTTCGCCGGCGGGGCGGGGGAGTCCGGCCGGGCCGATGAGAGCTACCAGGAGCGGGCCAAGCGCGCCGTCGAACTGTATCAGCTTGGGTTGGCCCCCAGGATCCTGTTCATTTCCGGCTTCACCCGAACTTTCCAGGAGGCGGATCTCATGGTGGCGGTGGCAAAGAACCTGGGAGTGCCCGCGACGGCGTTGTCCAAGGAGATCCACGTCACCAACACCTATGACTACGTGCTGCGGATACGTAAGATCGCTCAGCAGGAAGGGTGGCATCGCCTGCTTTTGGTGACATCCCCTTACCATACCCGTCGAGCGGGTCTGACATTCCGGCACAACGCCCCTGAGCTGACCGTGCTCCAAGCCCCCGTTTCGGAGAGCAATTATTACGAGCGCAATAACACGGTAACCCTCCGGCAGATCTGGGGGATTCTGCGCGAGCTTGCGGGTTTACTTTTCTACTGGATTCGAGGTTGGATTTAATTGTCGAATCCACCTCGGCTCCGAAGCGCCCTCATGAGGATGTCCTTATGGGTTGTCCTTCTGGGGGGTCTTGCGGCTTTCCCCGTCAGCACCCGGCAAGCCGTCGATTACGAGGTGAAGGAACTTCGCCTCCCGTTGGGTGTAAAAACCTCGGAATTCCTTCTTCGGGATTATTGGTACCGGCGCATGGCGCGAGAGATCACCCAGGAGGCGCGGGGGGACGAGGCCCGCCTGAACGCGTTGTTGGCATGGACGCGGGAACATATCCGGCGGACCCCGGCGGGATGGCCGGTGGTGGATGACCACATCCTCCACACCATCCTCCGAGGTTATGGAGAAGAAGACCAGAGGGCGGACGTCTTTACCACCCTCAGCAGCTATGCGGGGATCCCCTCCTTTTGGAGCGTGATCAAGCTGGGAGACGCGAAGGGCAAACGGCTGGTCCTCTCCTTTTGCTTACTGGAAGGGCGATGGACCGTCTGGGACGTCGCCCGGGGAATCGTCTTCCGGAACGAGAAGGCTTCGATGGTTTCGGTTTCGGATCTGGTCGCGGATCAACGTCTCGTCTCCATGAACGTGGCCGGACTGAAGCACCAAGGACGTCCGTACGGCGAATACCTTTCGGAGGGTCTTCCGTATTTCTTCGTGCCTGAATTCAGGCGTCCTCAAAAGCAGATGCTCTGGCCCAGGGTCTTGTTTGAATTCAAGCGGATGTGGATCCGGATCGCCAGCCGGCAGCCGTCTGTCGATGTGGAGGAATTCGATCCGCAACCTGTCTTCGGTCACTCGCGCTGAAACGATGAGTCTGCTCGAGACTGCTCTGAAAGGGATCTTGGCCTGCCCGGAGTGCCGGGGGCAGCTGGCGCTCGTCCCGACAGGGAAATCCCTGCGCTGCGGCGGCTGCGCGGCCGAAACTCCCCTCGTGGAAGGGATCCCGGTCTTCACGCGGGGGGATCCCGGTCCACAGGAAGAGGAAAAACGCTTTAGGGATGCCGCGGCCAAAAACCAGTTGGGCTTGCCCGGCCCGGACCTCTTGGAGACGGCCGGCCGGCACCATTGCCTCCCGGTGATGGCCGCGCACGCCCGATCGTTCCGCAAACGGTTTTCCGAGAGAGACTGGATCCTGGACATCGGGACCGGCTACGCCTGGCCCTGGCGAGAAGTGACGGAAGCGCCCTGGGTGATCGGGATAGACTTCTCGCTGGGGAACCTGCTGCTTGCTAAGCGGCTCCTGGAAGGATCGGACACGGTCCTGCTCCTCTGCGCGGATGCCGCCCGCTTGCCGCTTGCCGCCGGAACGATGGCCGGGGCTTGGTCCGCCCAAGCGTTCCAGCACTTTCCTGATCCGATCTTCCGGCAAGCGCAAAAAGAATTGGACCGGGTCTTAAGGAAGGATTTCCTGCTTGAGTTTCATCACCTGCACCCGGCCCTGCTTTACCGGGTGCTCTGTAAACTCCGCGGGAAACCGCTGCACCGCCGGGGACGCTGCGGGCCTTTTGAAACCAACCGCTTGTCCCTGGCCGAATGGCGGTCACGTTGGTCCTCTTTCCGACAAGAGCGCTCCAAGGTTTCCTGCGGCTATTCGGAACTCTTCTTCCATCCCGAGCTCGGGATGAGGCCCCACCCGTATCCGTTGGGGCTGGAGAGAATGCTCACAGCCCGCGTTCCGGCGTTGGCGGGAATGATTGCCAGACAAGGGGTTCTCCGTGTGGAAGCTGGATCCCGCTGAAGACGGAACCCCCTGGGACCGGCTGCTGGAGCGGGCGGATGACGATAACCCGTTCCAGTCCGACGCCTGGGCTCGGTACAAGCAAAGGATGGGCTGGAAACCTCAACGCTGGACCGCTTCGATCAACGGCGGTCCCGTGGTCTGCTGCGTCCAGTTGTTGAAAAAAACCTTGCCGCTCGGGCGCACGGCGATCTGGGCCCCCGGAGGCCCGGTGATCGGTTTTCCCGAAACACCTCAAGCGGATCTGGGAACGATTCTCCCGGAGGGAATCCGGCAGATCTGTCGCTTTAACCGGGCGGTTTATGCCCGGTTTTACAGCCTGCAACCCTCCACTCCCGAAACCCACCGGTCCTTCTCCAGAGTTTGCACGGTTCCCGCGCGGCGGCTCGGAAGCGGCGCGACGGTGAAGATCGATCTCCGCCGGCCGCTGGAGGATCTGCTCGGCCGGATGGACAAGAAACACCGCTACGGGGTGCGCCGGGTGGGGAACAGCGAGCTTCAGTGGGCTTGGGGAACGTCCGGCACCCTGCTTGCCGATTTTGGCCGGCTCCACGCGGAGATGGCCGCCGCGAAGAGGGTCTCGGCAGCGGATGCGGGCGATCTCTCGCAGCTGATCGCCGCTTTCAAAGAAGGATCGCGGATCCTGGTCGGCTATTTCGAAGGCGAGCCGGTGGCGGCCTGCCTGGTCCTGCTGAAAGGAAAGGGCTCCTTCTACTGGAGGGCCGCGACGGCCGGCAAGGGCAGGGAGCTTTCCGCTTCTTACGCCATGATCTGGGAGCTGTTGAAGCGGCTCAAATCCGAAGGATTCGAGCGTTTTGACTTCGGCGGTATTCTTCCCGGCCTGCCTTCGGCGGAGGGAATCAATCATTTCAAGCGGGGTTTCGGAGGGACTGTGGTGGAGTATCTGGGCGAATGGGAGTGGGCGAATCCTTCCTGGATCCGCTGGGGAGTGAATGCCTGGGCGGCCGGAAGGAGGCGGTGGTAGATGTGCGGGATTGCCGGCATTTTGCATTGGGATAAAACCCCCATCGCCCCGCCGGAGCTGGCCTCCATGGTCGGCCTGCTCAAACACCGGGGGCCGGACGAGCAGAACATCCAAATGCCTTCTCCGGGGGTAGGTCTTGCTCATTGCCGTTTAAAGGTCATCGACCTCTCCACAGCGGCCCGCCAGCCGATGTCCAACGAGTCCGGTCAAATCCGGCTGCTCTTCAACGGAGAGATCTACAACTTCAAGGAACTCCGGCAGGAGCTGCTCTTGGCCGGCTGCACCTTCCGAAGCCAATCGGACACGGAAGTGATCTTGCGGGCCTATGAAAAGTGGGGGAAGGAGGCGATCCGCCGGCTGGACGGGATGTTCGCCCTGAGCATTTGGGATGAGGCGTCCCGGCAACTGCTGCTGGCCAGGGATCGGACCGGTAAGAAACCGCTCTATTACCGGACGGACGGTCGGTGCACGGTCTTCGGCTCCGAAATCAAAGCCGTGCTGGCCCACGGGCATGTCTCTCGCCGGATCAACGAAGAACTCCTTCCTTATCTGCTGGTGTTCGGATCTCCTCCGGTTGAACAAACGCTTTACCGGGAAATCCGTCAGGTTCCTCCGGCCGCGCTGCTGGAGTTCAGCGGCTTGAAAACCGACCCCCAGCCGGAAATCTACTGGCGGCTGCCCCAGGAGGGCGCGAACGGCCGGAAGAAACCGGAGCAAGCGCAGCAGGAGCTCCGAGATCTCTTGACGGCAGCCGTCAAGAAAAGGCTCATCAGTGACGTCCCCCTGGGGGCGTTTTTAAGCGGTGGGATCGATTCGACCCTTGTGGTAGCGCTCCTGTCGCAGCAGTTAAAAGGAGACCCGGTTCGGACCTTCAGCATAGGATTTGAGGGGGACGAGCGTTTCAACGAAACCTCATTCGCCCAAACGGCGGCGGACCGTTTTAAGACACACCACACCGCTTTCACCATCGGACCCCAGCCCTTTGACCTCATCGAGAAGCTGGTCTGGCACCACGACCAGCCGTTCGCAGATTCGTCGGCGCTGCCCATGTATCTGCTCTCGCAATGGACGCGCCCCCACGTCACCGTGGCGCTGAGCGGGGACGGCGGAGACGAACTGTTCGCCGGATACGATCGCTTCCGGGCGGCCCTCCTGGCGGAGCGTTTTCCCCGGTGGGGATGGCGGGCCGCTTCCGCCTTGCTCGGGGCGGTCGCCTCCAGGAAGGGGCTTCATGTGCGCTCTTTCCTGTACCGGCTGCTCCGCTTCCTGGAGGCGGCCGACCGGCCGCTGATCGAGCGTACCCTTTGCTGGCGCTCCATCCTTCCGCGCCCGGAAGAGTTTTTGCTCCCGTCCTCCCATGGCGCTGCCGACCCGATCCTGGAGACCGCCGGCCGGTTCGCGGCGGAGGACCCTCCCTTAAGCCCGCTTGCCCGACTGCTTCACCTGAACTTCCTGGAATATCTCCCCGGCGATCTTCTCGTCAAGATGGACCGCTGCAGCATGGCCCACGGCCTCGAGACCCGGTCTCCTTTCCTGGATACCGCGCTCATCGAATGGGCATTCCGTCTCCCGGACAATCTGAAGCTGAATGGCCGGCAAGGGAAATGGATTCTGCGCCGGACCTTCCGGGATCTACTGCCGCCCTCCATCCAGAGGAGGAGCAAGATGGGCTTTGGGGTTCCGCTGGGAGCTTGGTTCAGGAAACAGTGGAGCGGCCCGCTGCAGGATTACCTGACGCTTCCGGATGCCCGAATCCGCCGTTATATCGACGGCAAGCGGATCGAAGAGCTGGTGAGATCCCATCTGAGCGGCGAGCAAGACGCCGGTCACGCGCTCTGGCTCTTCCTGACGCTGGAAATCTGGTTGAGGCAGCAATGAAAAAGCTGGGCCTGTTGGCGCTGTGTCTCCTGTTGTTCTACGGACCCATCCTGCTGTCTGCCGGAAGCCTGGTCACCAGCATCGAGGGAGACCCGGTGGGCCACATGCTCATCTCCCTGGGGGACGACCGGCCCGGCGGAAGATTCTTTCATTATTTTGAACTCTCGGCGAATGCCCGTCTCTGGGGCAACGATGTCAAATACAACCCCCTGCACCTGATTCGCCTGATCAGCATCGCGTTGGGCGCCCACCCCGCCGGCTGGGGGATCTTGATCGTCTTGATTCACAGCTTGCTTTTCCTCACGGTCTACTTCTATAGCCGCAAAGCGCTGCGGGTCTCTGAAACCGCCGCTCTGGCGGGAGCAACCGTGACCTTCTTCGCAACCTCCTGGCTTGAGTGGACAGCCCTGGTCTATTGGAGCGCCGGAGCGATCCTCCTCGCGGTTTCCGTAGCGGAATACGGGCTCTTCCTCCGGACCGGCAACCGGCGCCATCTGCTGTTCTGCATTTTGGCCAATGTCCTTCAACCCTACGTGACCCAATCCCAAGCCCTGATCCCCACGGAGTTTTTCCTGCTGGGCGCGGTATTTCTCATGGGATTGGGCCGGCCGGGAGGAGGGCGCGCCGGTCTCTTGCCGTTGATCCGGTGGGGTGGCCCTCTGACAGCCCTCGGCTGGCTGCCCATCCTGGCGCCCATGATCTTCCTGGTGACGTCGGGCCTGGCCGCCCGGGAATCGCTGCGGCCCCTGGCATGGGGACTGAATCTCGCCCCCGCGACCCAATGCCTGGGCCTTCTTTTTCCCATACCGGCCGCGGCCCAAATCCTTTGGGGCAAGCTCCGATGGGGCGCTTTTCTCGGGCCGCCCAACAGCTACCTGTTCGGATCGTTCCTTTTGATCCCCGCTCTTCTGGCGCTCTGGCAATCGGGGCGTAAGCCCCACCGCCTGTTGGCAGCCGGAACCCTCCTCTATTGCGCTTCCATCCTTGTGGATGGGATGGTCTCTGTTCCCTCGGCGCTGATCGAAGAAATCGGTTTCTCGCGGGCCTTCGCTTTTCCGCTGTTGAGCGGTTTTTGCGCGGCGGCGGCGTTTGATCTTCCGATGTTTTGCAGCCCAAAAACCAACGGAATGAAGCCCCTAAACATTTTCTACAAGATCCTTCTGTTCCTCTCGCTGACCGGCAGCTGCGCTCTCTGGGGGGTCGGCGAAGACCGGCTGGCCCGCGTTGCCTCCCAATGGGGGCTGATGGGGTCCGGAACGGCGTTTCACAGCCTGTTCCTCGGCACGGGCCTCTTCGCCGTCGGCATTGCCGCGGGTTTGATAGGTTATTTCCGCTTCATCCGGAGCAGAAGGTTTTGGGCCTTGCTGATCGCCGTTGGGGCGCCGGCCCTCTGTTTCGGAGTTGGAGCGGGATGGACCCAGCGGCCGCCGGAGCTGGACGCCATGCTTTCCACCCCTCCGGAGCTTCAATTTATCCGAAAGCAAATTCCGGATTATTCCTACCGGGTGGGCATCCTCTTGTCTTCGCAGATGCATTTGGCGCAGGGAGACTGGGACCGGTTTTGGAAGGACTCCAGCCGGCAGGAAGAGAGCATCCTGTTCCGTCTTCGGGAAAACGATTTGCGCCTGCGTCAGGGGTTGGCGTTCGCGGTCCCCGCGCTGCATTTCTTCGGCGCCACGCACAACCTCCTGAGAAGGGCTGGAAACCCGTTCCTTCAACAGTCCAACCGCCCGGAGAGAGAATTCTTGAAGTACCGCAACGTGATTGTGCGGCCCGAGGCGGAGATTTTTGAAGAGTACGGGGTCCGGTATTGGGTCGGGAATTTCGATCTGCAGCAGAGGGATCCCCGGAAATTCACGCGCGTGTACCAGGGGCCCACGGGCTCGGTTTTTGAGAATCCTTCCGCCAAGCCGGTGGCCTATTTCCTCGATGAGCCCGCCGCCGCTCTGCCCTTGAAACAGGCCTCGGATGGCGTCGCCATCCCGATTCCCAAGCAGAAGGGCGGCAAACTCTCGATCAGCCTGGATCTGAGCCGGATGAACGCGCGTGCGGTAAGCGCCAGGGGCGCCCGCTCCTCCCGGCTGATCCTGCTGCCTTCGGGCATCCGTTGGCTGGTGGACGTTCCGCCTGGAAGCTCCTCCGTGCTTTTGACCCCCCAAGAGACGCCTCTGCTGAAGGCGGCCGCAGTGACTTCGGCCGCAGGATTTCTTCTGCTGTTAGCCCTGGCGACGGCTTTGCTATAATAACCGAATCGAACAGAAGCCCCTTGTCTCCATAGCCCTCTGTTGCCTGAACGAACGGCACAACCTGCCCATCGCCATTGAGCGGCTCAAGACCCTGGGCCAGAGCTTAGGAAGACAGCTGGGCGAGGTGGTGGTGGTGGACGGCGGCAGCTCCGACGGCACTTGGGAATACCTGGTCCAGGCCGCCGAGCAATGGAAGATCCTGAAGCCGCTGCGCCAGTCCCCGCCGGCGGGTTACGGCAGCGGGTACCGGCAATCGGTCTTGGCCTGCTCCGGCGACGTCATTATTACCTGCGACACGGACCTCAACTACGACATCACGGAGACGCTGAGGATGTTGCCGCGGCTTGCGGAGGCCGACCTGGTGGTGGCCAACCCTCTGCTGGGCGAGGCGCGGGTGGAGCTTGACGGCCCGAGGATGCTCCTGACGCGCGGCGTCACATGGCTGTACCGCGTGGCACTGCTGGGTTCCAAGCGGACGGGCAACATGTTCACGGCCATCCTCCGCGCGGGAAGGGCGGAGGTTTTCCGGAAGGCAGTACCGCGGTGCAGTGATTTCACCGCGAGCGCTGAGTTCATGCTGAGGGTCTATCTGACAACCCGCGCCCGAGTGCTGGAGATGCCTGTCTCCGTTTACGGCCGCGGGGCGGGCCGGTCGAAGCTGCATAAGCTGAAGACCATCGCCGCGCATCTGCGGCTGTTCAGGCGGGGGGTGGCTTTTCGAATAGGTCTCAGAAAGGAGCTGTAGACAAAATGGAACGCAAGCCGGAGGTGGTCATCCTGGGGGCGGGCTACGTCGGCCTGACGCTGGGCCTCCTGATCTCTTCTCGAAAGATCCCGGTTTTGCTGTTGGACACCGACGCGGCCAAGGTGGAGCAATTGCAGCGGGGCCGTTCCACGATTTACGAATCGGGCATCCAGGAACAACTGCGGGAGGCGCTGGCCGCCGGCACCCTCCAGTTCAGCTCCCAGCCGCCGGCGGAGGGAGCGAACCTCTGGATCGTCGCGGTGCCTTATCTGCCGCGCGAATTCGCGGGGGGAGGGGAAGAGCGTTACCTGGAGTGCCTGCGCTCGGTCCGCGGCAGCGGCTCCCGGCCGCCAGTCGTCATGATCCGCAGCACGCTGCCCGTCGGGTTTACCCGGTCCAAGCTCCTGCCGCGGTTGGCCGAGCATCTGGGCGGCGCGTTGGATCAACGGTTCTTCGTCACGGTCTGCCCGGAACGGACCGTGACCGGTGTTGCCCTGCAGGAGCTGGCCGGGACCCCCCAGCTGGTGGGGGGCAGCACGGCGTCGATTGCTCAGACGCTGCCGTTCTTTGAGCGGTGCGGCATCTCCTGCATCGGGCTGGAAAGCTTCGAAGCGGCGGAATTGGGGAAATCCTTCTGCAACTTAAGCCGCCTCGCGCAGTTCAACCTCTCCAACTTTTTCGGCCTCTGCTGCGAGCAGTTCGGAATCAACGCGCAGGAGCTTTTGCAGGCGCTGTCGGCCCATTACCCGCGCCTGCAGCTGCCGGTCCCCGGTCCGGGCGTTGGGGGATCGTGCCTTCCGAAGGACAGTCTGGTTCTCTTCGACGGATTGACCGACGCCGTGCTGAAAAATCTCCCTGAGGGGTCTCCGGCGCGGCAAGTGTGGGCCACACCGAGGCAACAGTACCTGCTCAACGAGCAGATCATCTCCGACGCCGCGCAGGCCGTCCTGAATTTCACGGCCCCCGTCGCTTCTAGCCCCATCCTGGCGCTCGGGATCGCCTTCAAGGGGGTGCCTCGCACAGACGACACGCGCAACTCCGTCGGTTTGAGAATCGTCCAAGCCCTCCAGCGCGATCGCCGAGACGTCCGGGTCCACGATTTGACCGTTCCGGAATCTTCCATCAAAACCTTGGGGCTGCGGCCCGCATCGCTTCCTCTGGATCTGAGCGCTTACTCCGCCGTCCTGCTGCTCAACAACGATCCCGGGACTCTCGATCTGCTCTCTTCCGCGTTGTCGTCCAATGCTTCGGGCACCCTCCGGCTGTACGACCCTTGGCGGCTTATTCTGTCCGACCACCCGACGGTCTTCGCGCAAAGCGTGCCGTTGTCCCGGCTCTATGAGCAGCTCCGGCCGCGGGACACCGTTGAGGCCGCGCTAAGACGCTAGGAGGCGCTTGCCCATGTGCGGTTTTCTCATGCAGTTCGGGGAGGATCGCGCCGCGGCCCTGCGTGAAATCCCGAAACGCCTGACCCCGCTTCTGGCGCACCGGGGCCCCGACGATTTCCAAACCCTCTCCGGATCCCGCTACCACTTATGGTCCTGGCGGCTGGCGCTGGTGGACCGCCTCGCCAGCCAACAGCCGATGCGCTCCTCGGACGGGCAGGTGACCGTCCTGTTCAACGGGGAGATCTACAACCACCGCGCCCTTCGCTCCCAATTAAAACAGTCCGGCGGCCTCTTCCGGACAGAAGGGGATACGGAGGTCGTGCTGGAAGCCTACCGGCAGTGGGGGGTCTCCTGCTTCCGGCATTTCGAGGGGATGTTCTCCGTCTGCGTGCTGGACGAACGGGAGCAAAAGGTCTTCCTCGCCCGGGATTCTCTCGGAATTAAGCCGATCTACTTCTGCCAACACCGGGGCGTTGTGTGGGTCGCCTCCGAACCGAAGGCGATCCTTGCCGCGGCCGGGTTCTCGCCGAGCTTGGACCGGGAGGTCTTCCCCAGCTATCTCCTTTTTCAGACGGTGCCGGGAACGCGCACGCTGTTCCGTTCAATCCGCAAGGTCCCTCCGGGCCAATGCCTGGAATTCAGCCTGAGCGCCACGGAACCGATCGCTGTCCACTCGACGACGCCCGAAACGGCTCCTGCCGCGCCGCGCACGGCCGAGGAAGCCCAAGACCTGGTCCGGCAGACGCTGCTGAGTTCCGCCGGTCTCGCTTTCGACAGCGATCTGCCGCTGGCTTTCCACTTGAGCGGCGGACTCGATTCCAATTTGTTGATCTCCCTCTTCCGCCACCTCCACCCGGACCGGGAGACGCTGGGGCTGTGCAGTCTCATCGAGGGAGAAGCCGACCCCGAGTGGCCGCACATCCAAAAGTTCGCGGCCCTGCACGGCTGCAGGATGGAACGGGCCGTCGTGGATGCGCGTCTTTTCTTCGAATCACTGGACGAGGTCACCTATTACCTAGACGAGCCGGCCGGCGACCCGGGCGTCGTTCCCCAATTCCTGGTCAACAAACTTTGCTCGAACCACGGGAAGATCGTGCTGGCGGGGCATGGACTGGATGAGATGTTCTTCGGATACATCCGCAACCTCGCCGCGAACCTTCTCGCTGAGCGGGGAGCCGAGGCCATTGATCCCCGCTCCGAACGGTTCCGCGAACTGCCGGAGGAGTCCCGTGCCTTCTTCGCCGGCTGGGAAGGGTACCTCAGCTCGATGGCGCAACCGGAAGGGACGCCCGCGACGCTGCGCTACCTCCGGAAGCTCTGCCGGCTGGACCCGTTCGTGCCATCCGCCGACGGCGCGACACAAAGATTTCTGCAATCCCTGCAGCGGCTGGCGCTGCAGACGCACGAGGAAATCGCCGGGGAAGCGATTTCCATCGGGGACTTTATGCTGGCTGCCGAGACCCGCATCCAGCTGCCGGCGCTGCTCCAGATGGAGGACCGGGCCTCCATGCGCTATTCGGTGGAGGCGCGGGTCCCTTTCTGTAACCCGTCGGTCTTCGCGGCGGCGAAAGTCATCCCGGCGCCTTGGAAGCTGAGCCGCCACGTTCCCAAAGGAATCATCCGCGATGCCTTCAAGGACCTGCTGCCGGCGGAGGTCCTCTCCCGAAAGGAGAAGGTGGGGCGCCCGGTTCCGCTGCGCCGCTGGCTGGGCGAACCGCCCGGCCGGCAAGCCCGGGAGCGGTTGGAGGCGAAACGGGAGCTGTTCCGCGATCTGACGGGGTGCGATCTCCTGAACCAGGCGCAGCAGCAGGATTCCGGTCCCACCGACCGCCTGCTCTGGGGGCTGTTGAGCCTGGCCCGGTGGATCGACCTGTACAAGGTCTCCGTATGAAGTTCCGCAGGAACGTGATCACCTGGGAGCCGCGCAAAGAGCGGGCCGACGTCCTGCTGGTCTATCCTCCCTGGGTCGTGTTGGGGTTCCGGGGCAAGCTTCAGCGGATGCTTCCTCCACTCGGCATTTTGTCCATCGCCTCCTGCCTGGAGGCGGAGGGGTTCGAGGTGCACGTGGTGGACTGCCACGCGGGGGAGATCGGGCCGGACCGGTTCCGCGCCATCGTCCGGAAACTGCGTCCCCGTTTTGTGGGAATCTCGGTGCTCAGCGCCCATTACGTGCCAGCCCATTTCATCGCGAAGATCTGTAAGGAGGAAGTCCCCGACACGACGGTCATCGCCGGCGGGGTTCACTCCGAGGCCCATCCGGAAGAGATGCTGCGCAACCCCTTCATTGACGCCGTCTGCCGCGGCGACGGCGAAGCGACCATGGGAGAGGTGGTCCGGGGCCTTCCTCGCGAGAAGATCGGGGGCCTGAGCTACCGCGTCGGCAACGCGGTCCGGCACAACGAGCCGCGGCCGGTGGAGATGGAGCTCGACCGCTATCCGCTGCCCGCCTATCACCTGATCGATTTCGACGACTATTTCCCGCCGGTCTCCAGCTACCGGGCGCTGCCGGCCATGAACGTGCTGATGACGCGCGGCTGCCCGGGCAAATGCACCTTCTGCAACTCCGCCAACACGGTGCTGCGTTCCCGCAGCGTGGACAAACTGATCGAGCTCCTCAAAACGCTGCGCTATGAGTACGGCATCCGACAGATCTACTTCTACGACGATACCTTCACGGCCAACAAGCGCGCGGTCAAGGAGTTCTGCCGCCGCATGGTGGAGGAGAAGGTGGACGTCAGCTGGATCTGCTACGTGCGGGGCGACATGTTCAACGAAGAGGCCGCGCGGATGCTCTCCGAGGCCGGCTGCCACCAGGTGCTGATCGGCATCGAGTCGGGCAGCCGCACGCTGATGCAGGCCATCGGCAAGCCGATCCAGCATGAGATCTACCACCGAACGGTAGCGTTGGCCCACCGGTACGGAATCGAGGTGCGCGGCTCCTTCATTATCGGGCATGCCGACGAGACGGCGCAGACCATGCAGGAGACGCTGCAGTTCGCGATGGACCTGGACCTCGATCTGTTCCAGCTGGCCATCATGACGCCGTATCCCGGTACCCAGATGTTCCAGAAATTCAAGGCGGAGGACCGGCTCCTGCACGAGGATTACAGCCGCTACGGACAAAACGAGCTGGTCTTCCGCCTGAACCATCTGAGCGGCGAGGAGGTGCTCCGGTTCGAGCGGCACGCATTCCGGAAGTTCTATTTTCGCCCGCGGGCTGTTTTCCGGCAGCTGAAGCGGCTGCGCAGCCTGCAGATGCTGAGGGACCTCTTCACCACCTTCCTGATCATCTTTTTCGAGAGGTTTCGCAAGCACGGCTGCGTCTCGGAGTGGGAGAAGTGGCTGGAGATCGATCTGGACGCCCTGCTCAACCGGGAGATCCGCTTGCCTGAAACACCCCGGCTCACCTTTGAGGTCCGGCAAAACATCGAGGAGCCGGTTTTCCATTGAAACCTCTGGCCGATGTCGTGACGTATTGGAACGACCATCCCGTTCATTCCGTGGAGTTCGGCCCGCATTCCGATCTGAGGGAGTACTGCGACCGCGTGGATCAGCTGCGCTGGTCCGATAACGAGCGGTGGGCGCTGCGGCTCTACGAGTTCGGGCTGCCTCCGGGTTCAAAAATTCTGGATGCCGGCTGCGGGATTGGCGTCTGCTCCCGCTACTACGCGAGGAAGGGCTATGAGGTCCATGCGATCGACATCACGCCCCGCGCCGTGGAGATCACTCAAAAGAGCTTTGAGCTCTACGGGCTCAAAGGGCAGGTGACGCTGGGCAACGTGGAACAGATCCCTTACCCGGACCGGTCATTCGATGGGCTGGTCAGCAACGGCGTGATCCACCATACGCCGAACACGGAACAGGCCGTGGCGGAATTCTACCGGGTCTTGAAACCCGGGGGGACCGCTCTCTGCTGCGTCTACTACCGCAACGCCCTCTTGAGACCCCCGCTCTGGGCCGTCACGAAACGCCTGCTGCCCCTCGCGCTGAAAAAACGGCAGGGACGAGAAGGGATGCTGTCGGTGACGACTCCGGAAGAGCTCGTCCGAACTTACGATGGGGACGGGACTCCGATCGCCAAACTGTACAGCAAGCGGGAGGCCCGAGAGCTGTTCGGCCGGTTCCGGATCAAGACGGTGGCTCCGCACTATTTCCCGGCCCGGTTCCTGCGCGGGTTTCGGACGGGCAGCTGGGTCCATCGGATGCTGGATCAACGGTGCGGAACGCTGCTTTATTTACTGTTGGAAAAACCGGGTTAGCGTTTATACTAAGATCGTTATGATCCAAACGACCGGCCTGCTCACGGCAGTTGAGCGCTCCTTCCCCGAGGCATGGTTAAAGTCCGACCGCCGGCTCAACGTCGTCGTGGCGCAGACCCCCTCCATGCACGCGGTGGAATCCCTCTTCTCACACACCGACGATGACGGCGGGGAAGGGATCGGCTTCAAGCCGCCGTTGGGACCCCTCTACGTAGGAACCTACCTTGAGCGCTTCTCCTCTCACAACGTTTCCGTTTTCGACGCGCAGGCCGAGCGCTGGGACGTGGAGCAGCTCGTCGACGCGATCCTGGAGAAGGACCCCCATGTGGTAGGCCTCGGGGCCTGGACCGATTTCTGGTACGGCACCCACAAGACCGCCGAGCTGCTCAAGAAGCGAAAACCGGACCTCCACATCGTCATCGGGGGCCCCCACATCGGCATCTATCCCGGCGAGACCCTCCGGCATTCCGCGGCCGATTCGGTCATCATGGGGGACGGGGAGATCCCGTTCCTCCTCATTTGCAACTTCATCGCCAACGGGATCCGGCCGGATAACGCGCCCGGCGTTCATTTTAAAGAGCACGGGGTCCGGAAAGGGGAAGACCAGTGGCATATCCAGAAAGACCTGGACGCCCTGCCGTTTCCCAACCGCCACCTGCTGCCGGTGGACCGCTACACCTCCGTGCTGGGCAAGGACAGCCGCATCACCACGATGATCACCAGCCGCGGCTGCCCCTACCGCTGCACCTACTGCAAGCTGAACTTCCAGAAAACGCTCCAGCGCAGCGCCCAAAACGTGGTGGATGAGTTCGAGGAGATCCAGCGGCTCGGGATCTCAGAGGTCGAGGTCTACGACGATACTTTCACCTGGCAGCCCCAGCGGGTCCAGGAGATCTGCAAGGGGATCCTCGAGCGGGGCATCCGGGTCAGCTGGGCGATCCGGGACCGGGTCAGCGGCGTGCGGGAGGAGAACCTGGAGTGGCTCCGCAAGGCCGGTTGCAGCCGCATCCACCTGGGGATCGAATCGGCATCCGAGAAGACCCTGAAGATCATCAAGAAGAGCATCCACATCCCGCAGATCGAGCAGGCCGTGCGGCTGGTCAAGCAATATGGCTTCACAACGCTGAACTATTTCATGATCGGCCTGCCCGACGAGACCCGGGAGGACGTCCAAGAAACGATCCGTTACGCGCTGAAGCTGGACGCCGATTTCACCGAATTCAACATCTGCATCCCCTACGCCGGCACCGAGATGTACGAGACTGCACTGCAGACCGGGCAGATCAAGCACGACTACTGGCGGGAATACGCCCGGAACCCGGTGCCCGGCTTCCGGGTGCCCCAGCTCATCGAGGACCACCTCAACAAACAGGAGTTAATCGAGCTCCGGGACGAGGCCATCCGGCGGTACTATTTCCGGCCCAAGTTCGTCCTGCGGGAGCTCCTGAAACTGACCACCCTCGGCGAACTCAAGAGGAAATCCAGGATGGGGTTGTCCCTCTTCCGCCAATCCGCACTGCCGCTGCTGCTTCAACCCCTGAAGCGGTTGCGGACCGTTTAACCCGCTCTTCCTGCCTCAATCCGCTTGACAAAGAGAAACCACTATGAGATGTTCATTGATTGAACATTACACCTAACTCAAATGATTTCTAGAGGTTCAATGCATTCGGTACTCCCCCGTTCGGCGATTCCAGTCGTCTGGAGATTTCTCCGTCCCCGATGGCCGTACGCCCTCCTCAACCTGGCCGCCAACAGCTTAAGTGCCCTCTTTGAAGGCAGCACCTTCGCGATCCTCGCCGTGGCGCTTCAACTGCTCAGCGGGGGAGAGCATGGGCTCTCGCAGCTGCCTGGGCTGATTCGTGTTTGGCTGGATCAGCGGGTCGCCGCCTACGGTCGGGAATCGGTCTTCATCGGTCTGGTCTTGGCCGCCATCCTGGCCCAATTGTTCCGGTCCGGTTTTCAATTCCTCGCCGACACCATCGCCGTCTATCTCCAGACGCGCATCCGCGCGGAGGTGTATCAAGCCCTCTACGCCAAGATCCTCCGGCTCCCGTTCTCGCGGGCCAGCTCCTTTAAGCTGGGAGAGTGGACGCATGCGCTGGGCCTGACCGACCAGCTCCACCAGCTCCACCGTCTCGGCGAGCTGGTCCGGACGATACTGATGATCGCCAGCTACACGGTCCTCCTGCTGTGGATCTCCTGGCCCATGACGCTCGCGGCGGTGGTGGGCTACGGGTTGGTCTCGCGCCTCTTCCGGAGAATCTTGAAGCGCGTGGCCGCGCATTCCAACTCGCTGCTTCACCTGGGCAGGAACCTCGCCCAGAAAACAACCGAACATCTCCAGGCCTTGCGCCTGCTGCATTCCTTCGCCCGTCAGGAGGAGTCCATCCGGGAGATCGGCGCTCTAGCCGAAACCGAGGTCCGGGATCGCCGCAAGGCGATCCTCTGGTCAAACGCCGTGGAGCCGATTACCGATCTCTTCACCGTTCTCGGGGCAGGCGCCTTTCTGCTCACCGGTGCTCTGGTTTTCGGCCGGGCCGGCGGAGCCGGTTTTCCAAATCTTTTGGCTTTTCTTCTGGCCCTGTATCGAGTCACGCCGCGGCTGCGCGCCTTGAATGCAGGTTTGGCCGTGTTGACCGGCATGGCACCCGGCTTGCAGCGTATGGATGAAATCCTCCAATGGGAGGAGGCGGGAGAACCCTCTTCTCAGCGAAGATTTACGGGTGTTCAGTGGGAAATCGAATTCAAGAACGTGACGCTGCGCTATCTGCCGAACGAGCCGGCGGCTGTGGCGGGTCTCTCTTTTCGAATTCCGCGGGGCAGCTTTACGGCTCTGGTCGGTTCTTCCGGAGCGGGCAAGTCCAGCGTCGTCGATCTTCTGCTGCGGCTGTTCGAGCCGACCCTCGGGCAAATTCAGGTGGATGGGCAGGACCTGCGGAGCATGGACCGGGCCTCCTGGCGAGAGCAGGTCGGCGTGGTCGCTCAAGACCCGTTTCTGTTCCACGCGAGCATCCGGGAGAACATCGCGTTCGGGAAGCCCGATGCCTCAACGGAGGAGATTGAGGCCGCCGCCCGTTCGGCCCACGCGGATGAGTTCATCCGTCGGCTGTCCAACGGCTACGACACGGTGGTGGGGGACCGCGGGTACCGGCTTTCCGGCGGCCAGTGCCAGCGGGTGGCACTGGCACGGGCGTTGCTGCGCCGGCCGGACCTGCTGATCCTGGATGAGGCCACCAGCGCGCTCGACAGTGAGTCGGAACGCTCCATTCAGCAGGCAATCCTGGAACAGAAAGGGGAGCGAACCCTCTTCGCCATCGCTCACCGGCTCTCCACCCTCTGCCATGCCGACCGAATCCTGGTCCTAGCCGAGGGCCGCTTGGTGGAGCAGGGGAACCATGCCGAGCTTCTTGCGCACGGCGGCATTTACGCTCGTCTTTGGAAAATCCAGTCAGAACGTCAGGACCTTGCTTTATCGGTTGTTGCGCAAACGGAAAGGTTGCCCTAGGTGGAACAATCATGAGGGTACTGGTTACGGGTGGGGCAGGTTTCATTGGTTCTCATGTCGTGGACCGGCTGCTGACGCACGGGGTGTCGCCCGTAATCTACGATCAGCAGCGCTCCATGGTGCATCTCCAGCAAGAGCATTTCTTGGGAAGCATCCTGGACGTGGAGGCGCTGCGCGTGGCGATGAACGGCGCTCATGCCGTGATCCACCTGGCGGCCGTGGCCGACGTGAAGGATGTCTTCGATGATCCTTCCTATGCAGAGATGGTCAACACGCGAGGCACTCTCTGCGTGCTGGAGGCCGCCCGCCGCTGCCGTGTGAAACGGGTGATCTACGGCAGCACCACTTGGGTCTACAGCGACTGCTTGGAAGCGGAGGTGGATGAAGAAACGCCGATTTCCGCCCCGCGCCATCTTTACACCGCCACGAAGATCGCCTCCGAGTTCTACTGCCGGGCTTACGCCCAGCTCTATGGGCTCGAAACTACAATCCTCCGTTTCGGGATCCCGTACGGGCCCCGTGCCCGGGATGCCGCTGTTGTCCCCAGCTTCGTAGCGAAGGCCTTCCGGGGCGAACCCCTGACACTGTCCGGGGACGGCGCCCAATTCAGGCAGTTCATCTATGTGGAGGATCTGGCTGAGGGAATCGTGCTGGCCTTGAAACCCATCGCGGCCAATCGGACTTACAACCTGGACGGCCCCGAGCGGATCCGAATCCGTCAGATCGCGGAAACCATCCAGGATCTGATGGGGGAGGTGGAGATTGCCTCGACACCCGCCCGGCCCGGAGATTTTTCGGGCAAGGGGGTCAGCAGTGAGCGGGCGGAGAAGGAGCTCGGCTGGAAACCGGCCACCCCCTTCCGCACCGGCATGGAGCGCTACATCGCCTGGTTCCGTTCCCGTCACGAACAGCAGATGCAAACCTGGAACAAGGTCGATGCGACTCTCCGAACTTAAAGATCTCTCCGCAGATCGTTTTGCGGTCGGCTTTGACGCTCGTGATAAAACCCGGTTGCTTGGGATGTGGGAAGCGATCCTCACCTCTCAGCGCTGGGCCGAGGGGCCGTTCACCGCCCGATTTGAAGAGCTTTGGTCTGCTTGGAACGGGTTGCCTGCCCTTGCCACCTCCAGCTGGACCGGAGCCGCGCTGGCCGCTCTGGAATACGTCGGCGTACGAGGCGAGACGGTCCTCTGTCCCTCCAACACCTTTATGGCTACTCCGCTGTCGGTCCTGAAAGCGGGGGGCAGAGTGGAGTTCGTGGACTGCAACCGGGAAGACCTGTGCCTCTCACTCGAGGACCTGGTCCGAAAGGTTGAACGGCATCGCCCGAAGGCAGTTTGGCTGGTGCACATCGGTGGACATGTTGCGTTTCAAGTGAATGAAATCGCCGATTACTGCCGCAAGAACGGGATCTGGTTATTGGAGGATTGCGCTCACGCGCACGGGGCCGAGTGGGACGAACAGAAACCCGGCAGCTGGGGAGACGCCGGCGTCTGGTCCTTTTACGCCACCAAAACCATCTCGACCGGCGAAGGCGGGATGCTGGTCTCGCGGGATGAGAAGCTGCTTGCCTTCGCCCGAGCCTACCGAAACTACGGCAAACCGGACTACAACGTCGAGGGCTTGAATTACCGGATGAGCGAATTCACCGCGGCGCTCGGAACCGTCCAGACGGAGCGGATGCCGCAAATCGTTTCCTGGAAACAGCGCTACGCCCGGGAAGTCCTGGACCCGAAGCATCCCAATCGCGTGAAGCTACCGGCGGAAATGAAGTCCGGATACTACAAATACATTGTTTTCAATCCGATCGAACGCTCCACCGGCAAGGTTTACGAGCAACCCTGCCACCGCATTCTCAAGCATCCTGTGGAGTTGCCCAACAGCGAATGGGTCGCGCAAAATCATTGGTGCGTTCCGATCTACTATCCCGGGAACCAGGAACCGATGCCGGAGGAATCATGAGCGCGGAGATTCCAAAAAAGATCGCCAACGCCTATTACGCTTACGGGATCCTCTATCTTTCTGAGAATTTTCGCCGGTGGGAGGCATCCCAGGGTTCCCGCTACCAAGCATACCGCCGGGCCTGGGTCCGGAGGCCGGCCGATCTGGAGCATGGGGAATTTCCCCTGAACCTCAACATTGAGGTGACCACACGCTGTAACTTGGCTTGTACCTTTTGTTCCCACCCTTCGTTGAAGGAGGAACAGAAATTCGACATGCCCTGGGATCTCTATGCCCGTTTGCTGGAAGAGGGGAAGCGCTACAACACCCCGGCTGCTAACCTGAACGGGTTGGGGGAACCGATGCTCCGACCCGACCTACCCCGAATGATTCGCGCCGCCAAGGAACATGGTTTCCTGGACGTCATGTTCCACACCAACGGCACCTTGATGACTGAGCGGCAGGCGCAGGCCTTGATCGAGTCCGGCCTGGACCGGATCATCTTCTCGGTAGATTCTCCAGATAAGTCAACCTACGAGGCGATGCGCGTCCGGGGGAAATGGGAGCAGACCGTGGCCAATGTCCGGTGTTTCCATGAAATTCGAACCCGCATGAACAAGACCCTTCCCCTCATCCGCACCACGATGGTGGTGACCGATAAGACGGTGCACCAGGTACCGGATTTTACCCATCTTTGGAAACCCGTTGCGGACCAGATCACCCTACAGGACCTGACCTGGAGAACCAAGCTTCTGGAGAAGGGCTCTTGGGAAAATCAGGAGAAGAGCGCTATTCCGGTTGCCATGGACCAGATCCGGCAGGAGGCCAAGGAACGGAAGCTTTCATTCGTCTGCCCCTATCTGTATCAATCGGCCGATCTCTACGGCAATGGAGACGTCATCCCCTGCTGCAATCCCAATGCCCGAAAATCGATGGTGATGGGGCGCTACGATCAAAAAGGGATACGCGGTGTCTGGCTGGGCAAGCGCTACCAGGAGATACGCAAACTGCATGCGGAAGGGCGATGGGACGAGCATCCTATCTGCCGGGAGTGTGAGGTCCCGCTCATTGAGCTCTACAAGAATTTACGGGAATCTTCGGAGACGAAATCCGGTTCGGTGGCTTCGCAGATGAGCCCTAACGACGGAACGGCTGAGGACATGGTGATCCGTTGCCAGAAAGAGATCGAGCAGGCCCCATGAACCGGCTGCAGGTTTCCATCGTGATGTCGACCTACAATCAGGCGGATACTCTGACGGAGGCGCTGGAGAGCGTCCTCCGTCAGGATCTGGAGAAGGAGTGCTGGGAGGTTATCGTGGTGGACGACGGTTCCACCGACCGGACGCCGGAGCTGCTGTGCGCCTACGCGGACCGGGTAAAGGTTCACTCCCGGAGCCATCAGGGATTGCCGGCCGCCTGCAACACCGGATTGGCGCAGGCAAGAGGGGAATACCTGGCTCGGATGGATTCGGACGACCGGGTCGCTTCGGATTGGGTGCGGCAGGAACTGGAGGTCCTTCGCGCGCACCCGGAGGCCTGCGCTGTTTATCCGGATTATGTGGAATTCCGGGAAGATGGCAGTCTGCACCCACGCCCCACCCGAGAGGGGAATCTCTACTCCCTGATGGCCTGCGGGACCCTGTTCCGGACGCAAGCACTGCGATCCGTGGGGGGGTACCGCCCTTTCTACTGGGAGGAGTACGATCTCTACCTGCGCCTCCAACAGCGCTGGTCCTTGCTGCATCTGCCCAAACCGCTCTACTTTGCGAGGAACCATCCCGCCCGGATGACCGCCCAGGATGAGCAGAGGCAACAAGGATGGAAGGAGCTGATCCAGGTGTGGGGAAGGGAAACGCTCCTGGCGGCGGGAACAGACCCGGAGCTGGAGGAGATTGCCGCATGCGCGTCACGCTGATCGCCGAGATCGGCGAGAATCATCTGGGGGACCTCGCGATGGGTCGCCGGATGATCGATGAAGCGGCCTGCGCCGGCGCGGACATCGTAAAGTTCCAGTCCTATCTCGGCGCGGACGTCTCGCCGCAGGACCCGGAAAGGGAATGGTTCTCCCGCGTTGAGCTGTCGGATGCCATGCACCGGGATCTGAAGGCCCGCGCTGAAGAAAACGGCGTGGAATTTCTCAGCAGCCCTTTCACCATCGAGCGAGCCCGCTACCTTTGCGAGGAGCTGGGGCTGACCCGCATCAAGATCGCCTCGTCGGAACTTCTGAACACCGGCCTTTTGGATTACGTGAACCGGCATGCCCAGGACATCTACCTCTCCACCGGCATGGCCACTCTGGAAGAGATCCGGCAAACCCTCCAGCAACTGAAGAACGTGGGGACGGTCTCCATCCTTCACTGCGTCACTCAGTATCCGGCCCGCGACGAGGAGGCCAACCTGCGGGCGATCGGCACCCTGATCCAATCCTTCCCGGATCATCCAGTCGGCTATTCCGATCACACGCTGGGAATCGAGGCGGCGGTGGCCGCCGTGGGACAGGGGGCCACGGTGATCGAAAAACATTTTACTCTCGCCAAGTCGCTGCCCGGCACGGATCACGTCCTCTCCGCCATCCCCGAAGAGTTTGCCGAGATGGCCCGCCGGATCCGGCGGCTCGAGGTCCTGCTGGGAGAGGGCGGCAAAAACCCCGTGGAGAGGGAGCGGGCAATCCGGGACACGGTACGGAACCGTTGGCGCAAGGAACCGGTGGGATGATTCTCGGCATCACGCCCGCACGAGGCGGAAGCAAAGGGGTACCACGCAAGAACGTGCGGATGCTGGCCGGAAAGCCGCTGATCGCCTGGACCGTCGAGGCGGCACTCGCTTGCAAACTGCTGGACCGTTACGTCGTCTCCACCGAGGATCTGGAGATCGCCCGGGTGGCGCGCGAGTGCAGGGCGGAAGTCTTGGACCGTCCGAAGGAGCTGGCGACGGATGAGATGCCCACGCTGCCGGTGCTGCAGCATGCGCTGACGCGGATCCCCGCGGACATTGTGGTGCTGCTGCAAGCCACCTCCCCGTTACGAGATCCCGGCCTCATTGAGCAGTGCATCCAACGATTTCAGGAAACGGGCGCCGACTCCTTGGCGACTGGGTTTATCTGCAAATACACCGAGTACGGCACCAATCACGTGAGAAGGCAGGAGATCCCCGGCTTCTTCCATGACGACGGATCGGTCTACGTGATGCGGGCGGATCTGCTTCGCCGGGGGGACCGCCACGGGAAGAAACTGGAGAGACTGGTGACGGACCGGGAACAGAACGCGGAGATTGATGACGAGTTCGATTTATGGCTCATGGAGCAACTGCTCCTCAAGCGGCTGCAGGCGACGGTTGCGGGAGGGGTAAGTCGGTGAAGATTGTGC
>Ga0209515_10000356_pt1 | contig 86011 bp, 85 predicted proteins | sample Subgroupgradi54m_FD_187454 | JGI IMG/M metagenome (GOLD analysis project Ga0209515, IMG submission 187454) | Subsurface groundwater microbial communities from S. Glens Falls, New York, USA - GMW60B uncontaminated upgradient, 5.4 m (SPAdes)... ...
TTTTCTTTGTTCCCAGTAATCGCGCTATCGAACTTCATTTTACTCCTGACTCTATTACATGGACGTGGGAAAATGGCAGAGATGGTCATGCAACCAAGCGATCCGTAAAGTTTTTCTTGGTGGATGAAAAACCTCAACTAAAGCTTACTTTAGAAGAATTTAAAAATAGAGAAAAGCGAAAAAAACGAGAACCCTCTTCAGCAACTTCAATAACAATAGCAGATGAGGAAACTGTTCTAGTGTCTGTTAATGGCGAGGAAGAAGAAGCACTACTGGAAGATGTTACTCACCTTTTTCCAAAACCTACACATTAATTGTTTTTCTTAATCAGAAAATATTCTTCTTTTGGAAATTTTGAAATCCACTTCATAATTTTCTCAAAATCTGCAAATTGAGATTTGTGCTGCCTCATCGCCTCAAGTTTTGTATCCCAAACATCTTTTATATCAATAACTTTATCAATATCCGATTTTTTGTAGCCGGGAGGAAAATAAATGAAATAATCTGGTCGTTTACTCGTTTGAACTTCGGGTCTGCAGGATTGCCAAACTTCTTTTACAAATTTTAATTTTTTAACAACAAACATAGTTACCATGGAAACGGTTATGTGGTCTATGTGTCCTGAGACTCCCATAGGCTCAAAGGTGAGAACTATTTCCGGTTTAAATTCTTTTAATTTTTGTTGAACTTTCTTTGCAAGTTTATGATAAATATCATTAGACAAAGTTCCGTCTTTAAATCCCAGAAAGAAAACTTTTTTAACTCCTAGAATTTTTGCAGATTCTAATAATTCTTTTGAACGGATTTCGGCAAGTTTACCCTTGTGGGTTGCATTTTGTCCGGCCTCACCTTTTGTAGCGCAAAGAATATAGACGTTATATTTCTTCGATAACTTTGCAATTGTCCCGCCCGGGCCAAAAGATTCGTCGTCAGGATGTGCAAAAACACAAACCAGATTTTTCACAAACGAATTCTATCACATTTGACTTTTTAACCAAAATAGGTATAGATTATTGTATCCTTGGAATAGGACGGGAGGGGGTGAATTTATTTGAATCTTCTACCAGCAGTTACTGTTAATTACACTGCAATAGTCGCAGCCGCAGTCGCAAGCTTTGTCGTAGGTTGGCTTTGGTACGGTCCTTTATTTGGTAAGACTTGGATGAAACTTACCGGAATGAAAGAGATGGGAAAGAAAGACGACATGATGCAATCAATGGTTATCATGTTTGTTGGAACCTTGATTACAGCCTGGGTCTTAAGCGCATTCTTGCAACTCACAGGCTCAATGACTTTATCGGCAGCGCTACCAGTTGCACTGTGGGTGTGGCTTGGTTTTCAAGCGCCGGAAGCAGCCGGAGTTGTTCTTTGGGAAGGAAAATCCTGGAATCTTTTCTTTCTTAACGCAGCTCAAAAATTGGTCAACCTTTTGGCTATAGCGGCAGTTTTAACTTACTTAAAGTAAGTTAGCTGTTTTATTTTTTAATACAAGCTTTATTGGCAATTATTTTTGTGGGATATTAAGTTTTAAAGTAATTAAAAATTAAGAAGCTTGTCTTCCTGTAAAAGTAGACTTTTCAAGCATTTGCTCAAGAATATTTTTTGGAACTTCCTCGTAATGTGATGGCTCCATATAATACGAAGCCCTTCCCTGAGACATTGACCTTATGGTTGTTGCGTATCCTGAAAGCTCCGACAGCGGAACCATTGCCAAGACTATGGTTGCTTTTCCCCGCTCGGTTGTACCCAAAATTTGCGATCTTTTTGCGGACAAATCGCCAATAACATCCCCCAAAAATTCGGAGGGCGTTGTAACTTCCACTTTCATAATCGGCTCCAGAAGTGTGAGGTTTCCGCCTTTGGTTGCATCCTGCAATGCTTTAGAAGCTGCAATCTGGAAAGCTGCGTCCGACGAGTCAACTTCGTGGAAAGATCCATCATAAACCGTAATAGTCATATCTGTCATTGGGTAACCAAGGAGTATTCCGTTTTCCATTCTTTCTTTTACTCCCTTTTCGATTGACTTTATAAACTCGGCTGGAATTGCTCCTCCTTTAATTGCATTAACAAATTCAAATCCTTCTCCACGGGGCTTTGGGGTTACTCTTAAGAAACAATGTCCGTACTGACCTCTTCCTCCGGATTGTCTAATATATTTTCCTTCGCCTTCTGCTTCTTCTTTAATTGTTTCTTTGTATGCAACCTGAGGTGCTCCGACATTAGCCGAAACTCCGAATTCTCTTTTCATCCTGTCTACCATAACTTCAAGCTGCAGTTCTCCCATTCCCGAAATAATTGTCTGTCCTGTTTCGTGATTTGATTTAATACTAAATGTCGGATCCTCCTCGGACAAACGCTTAAGGGAAAATCCTAATTTTTCTTGATCTGCTTTGGTCTTTGGCTCAATTGCAAGTGAAATAACAGGGTCTGGAAAAGAAATTTTCTCAAGGACAATGGGATTTTTTTCATCGCAAAGAGTGTCTCCCGTTGTTGTATCTTTAAGACCAACGAGAGCAACGATTTCTCCACTTTTTGCGTCTTTTATTTCTTCTCTGTGGTTTGCGTGCATCAGAAGAATTCGGCCGACCCGCTCGGTGATTCCTTTTGTACTATTATATATATAAGATCCTGCGACTGCAGTTCCCGAGTAAACTCTAAAATAAGTTAATTTTCCGACATGAGGATCTATTTGAATTTTAAAAGCAAGTCCTGACATTGGCTGAGATGGATCTGAATTTCTTTTTTCTTCAAGATTTGTTTTTGGATTAAAACCTACAATTTCTCCAAGATCCAAAGGCGATGGCAAATAATCAACAACCGCGTCAAGCAAAGGCTGAACACCTTTATTTCGAAGAGAAGATCCGGCAAAAATAGGAACTAATTTATAAGCAATGACCGCACGCCTTAAAGCTGCCTTTAACTCGTCATTTGTTATTTCCTGGCCGTTGAGATACTTGTCAATTAACACATCGTTTGTTCCTGCAATTTTTTCAATTAACTTATGCCTATATTCCTCGGCCTGGGCTTTCATATCTTCTGGAATTTCCGTTACTTCAAACTTTGCTCCCAGTTCGTCCGACCCCCAGATATATGCTTTCTGCTCGATCAAATGAACGATTCCTTTAAATGTACTTTCAACTCCAATAGGAAGAACCACTATGAGAGGATTTGCGCCGAGTCTGTCTTCGATTGTTTTTATTGTATTGAAAAAATCTGCTCCAAGTTTGTCCATTTTGTTTATAAAACAAATTCTTGGAACTTTGTATTTGTCTGCCTGTCTCCAGACGGTTTCGGACTGGGATTGTACTCCTTCTTCTGCATCAAGAACTGTAATTCCGCCGTCGAGAACGCGTAATGAACGCTCGACTTCTGCTGTAAAATCAACGTGTCCCGGAGTGTCAATAATATTTATTCTGTGGTCTTTCCAATAAGCGGTGGTTGCTGCAGAAACAATTGTAATTCCTCTTTCCTTTTCCTGTTCCATCCAGTCCATTTGGGTCGTTCCCTCATCGATATCTCCTATTTTGTAGGTCTTTCCAGTATAAAAAAGAATACGCTCTGTTGTCGTTGTTTTACCAGCGTCTATATGAGCAATTATTCCTATGTTTCTAATTTTGTCCAGTTCTACCGATTTACTTTCCGCCATATGAAAAACTCCCCTGCCGGGAAGCAGGAATTAGTATATATGAATTTTGAAATTCTTGCAATATAAATCTATAAATAGTATTATCCACTCATGGAAGAAGGAGAAGGCGGAAAAGATCTTTTAGCCACTACTTTACAAGACAGATTAACCAAATTTGCATCTTCAGAAACCGAAGAACGAGAGAAGGCTCTTCCGGAGCTTGTTGCTTTTATAAAAGACGGGGTCGATAAGGAAGTACTGGAAAAATTAACCGATAAAGAATTTCAGCCAAAATTACAAGATTCTGTTAACCGGGCTCTTCAAACTAAATTTAAAAAACACGATGGTACAGAAATCGAACCTTGGCAAGGTGGGCACACTGTAGTTGTATTGGATCGAGATGGAAAAGTAAAAGGAGCTGTATCGGTTGATACCGAAGGCTTGGAAGAGTATGGAGATCTAAACAAATATGCACTCATAAAAGCTTTATGTGAATTACATCTTTATAAAGATGGCAGAGAACAAGGATTAAGTGATCCAGATAATTTTACACACTTATTAAGCCTTGGTCTAAAAGCCGGAGATGATTTATTTACAGGATCAGTTTGGCAAGAAGACCTTAATCACGAAGTAACCTTTGTCGGATCAAGCGGATGTGCGCCAAAAAGAGATTATCTAAGAGAACTATTAGCAGGAGCGGAACCGACGAGAGATACGCAAGCAGGACTTTTTGATAGCGTTTTTAGTAGTCTTACTGCAAATAATCTTCTCGGAGGACATCTACCTAGAAAACAAATTTATTCAGAACCTCAAGAGATCCAACAACTTCGAATAAACAATTAAAATCTGAAGTGACTAAATGCGCGGCTTAGGCTTATGGTAAATTTGCGGTTAAGGGATATAATTGTTTATAAACAGCCCTAGCAAAATTAGCTCCCATTGTTAAAAAATCTGGTCTAGAATCTGGCTCTCTAAAATAGAGCCATCTTCCGTCTTTAATCTCATCGGCCAATTGATCAACCAATTTAAGTCCTGATTTTGTTGGATCTTCAAGCAATCTTCTTGCAACGCTTTTGGCAAGACCCATGCCAGAATCTTGATAGGCAATACGTTTTCTAGGAGAAAAATCTTTAGGGATTACTGTATTAACTTCTTCTTCAGCTGTACCCATTATTTCTTTCTCTCCTAAGATTATTGCATCTGCTATTGCAAATATTCCATTAACAAAATTACGTCTAAATTCTCTTCCTAAAGGACTCGAACGTCTTCCAGTTTTTCTTAGCCTGTCACCTATAACGTGTAATTCCCCACTACAAATAGCAATACGCGAGGAAGGATGAATTCCCACTAAAGCTGTCCTAACCGGAGATAATTCCTCAATTGTTTTTGTTGGGTTATCGAGAAAATTCAGGCAAGCACTATTCGCTAGTCTCTCAAGCGCTTCGAGCTCTATTCTGCTTTCTATTTCTTTTATAGTTAATGGAAATAACCCCGGAGTTACTGGATCCTGTATAGGTTGGACAAATATCCTTTTATGTCGTCTTCCATGGATTCTTTCTTTCATAGGAAAAATTTAAAATCTGAAGTGGGAGAAGGCGCGGTTGGCGTCGGCCATGCGTTGGACATTGTCTCTCTTTTTTATTGCGGCACCTAAGTTTTGTGAGGCTTCCAAAATTTCTGCTGCTAATTTTTCCTCGAACCTATGATAGTCTTTGTTTGAACGCGAACGGGCTGCTTCTATAATCCAACGAATTGCAAGAGAAGTTCGTCTTTCGGGCCGAACGTCCATCGGAACCTGGTAGTTTGCTCCACCTACTCTTTTTGATTTAACTTCCTGTTTTGGACCTACGTTTTGGATCGCTGCTTCAAAAAGAGAAACAGGATTTGCGTTGTCTTTGGAAAGAATTTCAAAAGCATTGTAAAAAGCTCGCTGGGCCGCTTGCTTTTTGCCGTTTTTCATCAAGTTGTTAATAAACTTTGCGACCAAAAAATTATCGTAAAGTTTGTCTGCCTCGATTTGTCTTTTTTCGATTTTCTTTTTGCCTCTCATAAGAATTATGAACTATACAGCCGGAGTTTCAGGCGCCGGTGCTGCTGCTGGTGCTGGTGCTGCTTCTGCTGCTCCTGCCACGACTCTAGGTCCTGTCCCCCCTCCTTTTTTAGTTCCGTATTTGCTCCTCGAAGTCTGTCTTCCTTCAACTCCCATTAAATCAAACTTGCCACGTACAATATGATATTTAACACCTGGCAAATCCTTGACTCTTCCGCCTCTAACCAAAACTATTCCGTGCTCCGCCAAAGAGTGGCCTACTCCCTGAATATACGCGGTTACTTCCTGCTTATTGGAAAGCTTAACCCTTGCTACTTTTCGAAGAGCCGAGTTTGGTTTTTTCGGAGTCATTGTTTTGACCAAAGTCACAACTCCTCTTTTTTGAGGAGAAGCTAAATTAGAATACTTTCTTTCTCTTGCATTAAAAAGACGCCTAAGACCTGTAAGTCTTTTTTTCCTGGACAATCTTTTTCTACCGTATTTGGCTAATTGATTTAAAGTCGGCATATCTTTGACTTAGAATTATACAACAGCAGGGGTCTCTACCTCAAGTTGGCGTTCGCCTTCAACCGGGATTAAGCGGCCAATTATAACGTTCTCTTTAAGTCCGACCAATCTATCTTCTGCTCCTTCAAGCGCTGCTTCTGTAAGAACTTTTGTTGTTTCCTGGAAAGACGATGCAGAAAGCCATGAGTCGGAGAACAGAGACGACTTTGTTACTCCCAAAATTATCTGTCTTGCTGTTGAAGGCTCTCCTCCCTGGGACAAAGCGTCAGCATTTATTTCTTCAAATCTTGTTTTTGTTATAAAGTCACCCGGGATCAAAGATGTATCACCTACTGTTTCTACAATTACCTTATCTGACATTTTTCTAAGTATTACCTCGAAATGTTTATCGTTAATTGTTATTCCCTGGGATTCATAAACTTTTTGAGCTTCGGTAATTACATACCTTTGCGCCTCAACAAGCCCTGAAATTTTTATGACATCTTTTGGATCCATATATCCTTCTGCAAGCTGGGTTCCAACCATTACCTCTTCTTCGTCTTTAACAAAAAGCGTCGATGCAATAGGTATAAAATACTCTCTTTCTTCAACGGGTTTCATTCTCGCGTTTCGGATTTTAAGCACATAACCATCGTCTGTTGTTTCTATTTTTAGTTTTCCTGATATTTCGGCAACAGGAGAAAGATTTTTCGGAGTTCTCATTTCAAAAAGTTCTTCAACACGGGGAAGTCCTTGTGTAACGTCGCTCATTACAACTCCTCCAAAATGTCTGACCCTCATTGTTAACTGGGTTCCAGGCTCTCCTATACTTTGCGCGGCAACTACACCTACAGGAACTCCTATTTGTACATTTTTCTTATTGCTAAAATCCCATCCGTAGCACATAACGCAAATTCCATACTTTAGTTTGCAAGTTATAGCAGACCTTACTTCTACTTCGGCAACTTCATGTTTTAGAATCTCGGCAAGTGCCTCTTCTGTTATTTCCGAATTTGCAGCTACTATTTCTTTTTTAGTTTTGGGCGATACAATTTTTGCAGCTGCAAATCTTCCCAAAATTCTAGTTGTAAAAGGAGCTGTCCTGCCTGTTTCTTTTTCCAAGATCATTATTCCCTCTGTTGTCCCGCAATCTCTTTCTCTGACAATTACATCGTGCGAAACATCAACGAGTCTTCTTGTTAAATAACCTGCGTTTGCTGTTTTTAAAGCAGAGTCTGTAAGACCTTTTCTCGAACCACGGGCTGATGCAACGTATTCAAAAATAGAAAGTCCTTCCCTGAAGTTTGATTTAATAGGAAGCTCGACTATTTTTCCAAGAGGATCCAGAATAAGTCCTCTCATAGCAGAAAGCTGCTTTAACTGTTCTTTTCCTGCCCTTGCTCCTTCCGAATCAATAATAGTTCTTATAACGTCTCCTTCTTTGAGATTATTCCAGGTTAAGTCGGCAATCTTATCGGTTGTTTCAAGCCAGATATCGTTTGAGAGCCTCTTTTTCTCTTCCTCTGTTATAAGTCCTTCCTGATATTCATCCTCGACTTTAGTTACTCTTTTTTCTGCCGCATCGATTAACTCATTTTTTTCGGGAACCATGTGATTGTCAAAAACCGAAACCGAAATACCTGATACTGTTGCTCCGTAAAAACCTAAAGATTTTATGGAATCAATTAGATCCGCTACCTCATCCGCAGTATTAGTTGCAATTGCAGTTGTAATAATTTTTTTAATGCCGGATCCTTTAATGGCTTCGTTTAGAAAACCGGTTGTTTTTGGCAATCTTTCATTAAAAAGAAGACGGCCGACTGTAGTTTCAAAAAGTTTTCCGTCTACTCTGACATTTATCGGCTCGCGAAGTTTTATCTGTCCAAATGAATGGGCTAAAAGTGCGTCTTTAATGCCGCCGAACGATAAAAGCTCTTCCTTTTTTAACTTTTGGTCAATTGTTGTAAGGTAAAAAACTCCGACAGCCATTTCCTTATTAGGCAATGTGATAGGGACTCCGTCTGCAGGTTTTAATAAATTGTGCTTTGGGAACATAAGGTTAACCGCCTCTTCCTGCGCCTTTACGGAAAGAGGAATATGGACCGCCATCTGGTCTCCGTCAAAATCCGCGTTATAACCCGCGCAAACACAAGGATGCAAAGATATTGCCGCTCCTTCAATCAAAACCGGATAAAATGCCTGAATTCCGAGTTTGTGCAAAGTTGGCGCCCGGTTTAACAAAACCGGATGGTTTTTTGTAATCTCCTCCAGAATATCAAAGACTTCAGGGGGCCTTTTTTCAATAAATCTTTTTGCAGACTTAATATTTGGTGCAAACCCCCGGATTATAACTTCTCTAAGTACAAAAGGTTTGAACATCTCAAGCGCCATTTCTTTTGGAAGTCCACATTGCGAAATCGTAAGCTCGGGGCCTACAACAATAACCGATCGCCCCGAATAATCGACCCTTTTTCCAAGTAAATTTTGTCTGAATCTTCCCTGTTTTCCCCTTAACATGTCGGAAAGAGACCTTAAAGGAGACGAAACTACTTGAGATGAGCGTTGAGATGCATCAATTAAAGAATCGACCGATTCCTGAAGCATTCTTTTTTCGTTTCGAAGAATAATCTCCGGCGCACCCAAAGACATTAAGTGTTTGAGCCTGTTGTTTCTGTTTATAACCCTCCTGTATAAATCATTTAAGTCTGACGTTGCAAAACGTCCTCCTGAAAGCTGTACCATGGGGCGCAGGTCCGGCGGAATAACAGGCAAAACAGAAAAAATCATCGAGGTCGGAGAAACGTTTGCTTTTCTCATTGACTCTATTAATCTGAGACGCTTTATAATCTTTAAATATTTCTGTCCTGAGGCTTTTTCGGATTCCGAGCGAAGCAAAACAATAAGGCCTGCGAGGTCAATTTTACCAATAAGGTCCAAAAGTCCTTCTGTCCCTGTTTTGACAGTAAAGAAAGGCTGGATTTCGTATTCTATAATTTTGAAATACTCATCTTCGGATAAAACCGAACCTACTTTAAGGCTTCGGAGAAGTTTTCCTATTGCATCTGCGATTTCGTCAATTTTTTTGCTCTCTGCCTGATATCTTTCTTCTATTCTTGCCAGTTTTTGTCTTTTTTCAAGCTCAAGCTCCTCGGCTATCAGTTCTTTTTGTTCGCCTGCTGCTTTTTTCTTTGACTCTTTCTGCTTGTCTGCTGTTTCTTTCGAAATTACCTTTTCGTTTTCCTCGAGATTTTTTCTAACTTCGTCTTTTCTTTTCTGGATTGCCTTCGAAAGATTAGCGAGTGCTTCTTTTTTCTTTTCATCATCCAGTGTTATAACCAGATACGAAGCGTAGTAAATAACAGCCTCCAGATTTTTCTGTGATATATCTAAGATTAAAGAAAGTGCCGAAGAAGATCCTTTAAAAAACCATACGTGTGCAACAGGAGCAGATAGAGTAATATGCCCCATTCGCTCACGTCTGACCCGGGACAGCGTTACCTCTACCCCGCATTTATCACAAATTATTCCTCTGTTTCTGATTCTCTTGTATTTTCCGCAATAACATTCCCAGTCTTTTGTGGGGCCGAAAATTCTCTCATCAAAAAGTCCATCTTTTTCAGGCCTCAAGGTTCTGTAATTTATGGTCTCGGGTTTTGTAACCTCGCCATAAGACCAGTTCATAATGTCATCTTTTGAAGCCAAAAGAATCTTTAAGGCCTTGAAATCCAGAATATTAATGTCTTTTCCTTTTTTATCGTTAGCCATTCTTGTCTGTTGCTTCGTGCATCTCGTTGGACGCAACAACAACCTCTCCTCCTAATGCTTTTTCAAGATTTTTTGCAGATTCTTCTACTTTTTCCTCGATAGCCGGGTTTTCTATTACATCTACTTTTTCAATTGCACCTATTGGCTGGATATTAAGACCTAGAGCTTGTAATTCTTTTATTAAAACCTTAAAAGATTCAGGGACTTTAGGAGTTGGAATATCAGTTCCTTTAACAATTGCCTCAAATGCTTTAGCCCTTCCAACCACATCGTCTGATTTAATTGTCAGCATTTCCTGCAAAGAGTAGCGTGCGCGGTGCGCCTCGAGAGCCCAAACTTCCATTTCTCCAAGTCTTTGTCCTCCCATTTGCGCTTTTCCGCCTAATGGCTGCTGGGTTACGAGTGAATACGGTCCGGTTGATCTTGCGTGAGTTTTATCCTCGACCATGTGGATTAACTTCATCATGTACTCAATTCCGACAACAATAGGGCTTTCATAAGGCTGGCCTGTGCGTCCATCGTAAAGAATTGCTTTTCCACTAACAGGAAGGCCTGCTTTTTTAAGTTCTCTGGTAATCTGGTCTTCATCAATCTCTTCAAAAACAGGAGTTGCGATTTTTTCGTTTAGCGCGTGCGCAGCCCAACCTAAATGAGCCTCTAAAAGCTGTCCTAGATTCATACGTGCCAAAACCGAAATCGGGGAAATTATAATATCAACCGGCGTTCCGTCTTCAAGATGCGGCATGTCGACCTCCGGCAAAATTTTTGATATAACACCTTTGTTTCCGTGACGCCCTGCAAGCTTGTCTCCGATTACAACGTGCCTGAACTGCGCAACCTCGACCATTATTTTTCGCATGGTTCCGGGCTCAAGTTCGTCTCCTTTTTTTCTGTCCAGAATTGAAACCGAAATAACAGTTCCGCGCTCTCCATGGGGCATTCTTAAAGATGTGTCCCTGACTTCTCTTGCCTGTTCTCCGAATATTGCACGAAGAAGTCTTTCTTCTGCTGTCAGCTCTGTCTCTCCTTTTGGAGCAATTTTCCCAACTATAATATCTCCGGGTGATACTGCTGATCCTACAACGACAATTCCCTCTTCATCCAGATTTGCCAGATCCTCTTCAGAAACATTCGGAATATCTCTTGTTGTTTCCTCAGGTCCTAATTTTGTTTCAACAACAGCTGCTTCGTACTTTTCGATATGGATTGACGAAAGCGTGTCCTGTTTGACAAGTCTGTCCGAAATAACAATTGCATCCTCATACCCTAAACCGTCAAAAGAAGAATAGGCAATAAGTAAATTCTGTCCCAAAGCAAGCTCTCCATTGTCAGAAGCGGGTCCGTCAACAAGAAGATCTCCTTTATTAACTTTCTCCCCAATCGAAACGACTGTTCTTTGTGTGTAGGCTGTTGCCTGGGAAGTTCTTTTAAAAGAAGATATGTAATATGTGGCTTCCTCGTTTCGTCCGCTTCCTTTTATAGTTACCTTGTCAGAATCCGCGTAAGTTATTTTTCCGTCATATGGTGCCCTTATTACTCGGTCCATGACTTCCGATATCATTTTTTCCATTCCTGTTCCGATACGCGGAGACTCCGGATTTATAAGAGGGACTGCCTGGCATTGCATGTGGGTTCCCATCAAAGCTCTGTTTGCCTCGTCGTGCGAAACAAATGGAATTAAGGATGCAGCAGAACCTACAACCTGCCTTGGGACAACGTCTATATACTCTATATTTGTTCTGTCGGTCTCGATAAATTCTCCTTTATAACGCGCAGGAACTCTGTCTTCTATAATTGCGCTTTCAGACATTGCTCCTGTGTGGGTTATATAGTGGTTTCTCTCGTCATCTGCTCCAAGGCATACTATTTCTTTTGAAACGACTGTTTTTGTCGACTTTCCTCTTTTTTCCTGAATTACTTTTCTATAAGGCGCTTCCAAAAATCCGTATTCGTTGATTCTTGCGTACAAAGCCATATAAGTAACTAACCCGATATTCGGGCCTTCAGGACTTCTGATAGGACAGATTTTTGAATACTGCGAAGAGTTAATATCCCGGATAGAAAAGCTCGCTCGCTCACGAGAGATTCCACCTGTTCCCATAACAGTCAAACGATTGAGATTATCAATTTCCGAAAGCGGGTTTGTCTGGTCTAAAATTGTTGAAAGCTGCGAGGTTCGGAAAAATTCATTGATCGATGCCATAATAGGCCTTGCATTAATAAGAGCGGAGATTGAAATAGGAATATCAGGCTGGATAAGACTCATTCTTTCTTTGATCGAACGTTCCAAACGGAGAACTCCGATTCTAAAAGCAGTTGTTGCAACCAATTCTCCGACTCTTCTTATTCTTCTGTTAGCCAAAGAGTCGATATCGTCAATTCCCTCTCCTCCCCGGGCAAGGTTTATTAGAAAACTTATTGCCCCTAAAATATCATTGACTGTTAAAATTCTGGTTTCAGGATCTGAAGGCTCAAAACCTAAAACTGCGTTTAGTTTTTTATTTACTTTAAATCTTCCGACCGCTCCTAAGTCGTATCTTCTGTTATTAAAAAAAGTGCCCGAAAAATTTTCGCGCACTTTATCAAGTACAACCGGCTCGCCCGGGTGCATCTTCTTAAAAATCTCAATAAGGGCGTCATCACTATCTGTTGTTTCGTCTTTTGCAAGAGTGTTTTCTATGTACGAGGTTTTTCCGTCTGCTTCAAGAGTCCCAAACTTTTCCCTTATTTCGTCGTTTCCGCCGATTCCAAGAGATCTTAAAAATGTTGTTGCCAAAAACTTTCTTCGTCTGTCTATTTTGACAGTAATTGTTTCATGCCTTGTTGTAGAAAACTCTAACCACGATCCATGGACAGGTCGAATCTCCGCTGTGTATAAAGTTTTTCCTGTAACGTTGTCCTGAATTGCAGTAAAGAAAACACCGGGGGATCTGACCAGTTGATTAACAACCGCACGTTCTATACCATTAACAATAAAAGTTCCCCGTTCTGTCATTAGAGGAATGTCGCCTAAGAAAACTTCCTGTTTGTACTCGGCGTTTGTTTTTTTGTTGACTAAATGTGTTTTAACGTAAAGAGGGGAATCGTAGGTCAGGCCTTTTACAATGCAGTTAGCAGGATCGCTTGCCGGTTTTCCAAGTCTGTAATCACTTAAAGTTAGGGTCCAGTTTTTTTCTGTAAAATCCTGGACAGGGGAAATTTCAGAGATTACGTCTCCAATTCCTTTTTCCAAATACCACTTATAACTTTCCTTTTGAATTTCCAGTAAATTTAATTTGGGCAAGACTGAATAGTCTTTACCCCAATTGAGTCTAATGTGATCTTTGCCTGATCTTTTTGCCATTTATAATAAATTCGAAGGACCCCTATACAACAGAACAAAAAGAGCCCACCCGCTGGGTTCTTTTATATGAATCCTATAAAGTAATAAAAATATACCACAGGAAACCTACACCGTCAATACCCAGTTTCGCCTGCCCCGCCGAATCGCTACGTGAGCCGTGTTCGAATAGAACTGGAAAGGCGAACGATAAGATTTTGTGGGGTCAAGTCCCAAACTCAGAACGGAAGATCCTCGGTTACAGGGACTGATGAGGGTTTAAAATTTTTTCTATAAATACACAAAGAACAAGTCTCAGACTCCGCCGGCAAATCTCCAGCTAGGACTTTATCAATCTCCCCTACTAATTTGTAAAAACTATCCATGTCCTCTTTTACTTCGTGATATTTGGGAGTTGCAGTAAAAATTACTTTTCCATTAACCAATTTCATTTCGTCAGGATTTATACTAACTGCTCCCATTTTAGAAATTTTAAGAGGCTTGCCGACTGCAGGATTTTCCAAAGCAAATTTATATGCGTGGAGTTGGCTTGAATATTTTTTGAGTATTTTTTCTTCATCTGGTGAAGTTATTTTAAAATCAATAAGCGCATATGTCCCGTCATCAAGTTTTGTTAGAATGTCGAATCTTCCGGACAAATAAACATTTGTCCCCGGAATTTGTTTACTCTTCATAAACCCTTCCTGGATTGTTATTTCTCCACTTGGAAGGTCTGGGTGAATATCTTTAAGATTTTTTCCCATAATCGAAGTCTGGAGCAAGCTATTTATTTTTCCAAACATTGCAGGAAAGGGACTCGAATAAACAACACCAAGTTTTACTTTTTGGTAATAACAATGCTTACAATCATTCCAAAGATAAGCAAAGTCTGATGGCGACAACTTGTACAATTGCGACATCAAACAATTATATCATGGAAAATTTTATTCAGAGCCGTCAAGAGGAGAAATGGAACTAAAATGCTATAATAAATTGCAAAATGGATAAATCAGACTTAGATAAATTAATTAGAATCGCAGATCCAGTGAGGGAATTTTCTACTCTTGTGACAAACTTACAAATCCAAGATTCGAGACTTACTGGATATCCCAATCAATATAAAGAGTATCACAGTCTAATAACTCCAATAATTTCTAGATATATTGACTATAGATTGGAATTTGCTGCAATACCTCGACCAGAATCTGTAAGCTTCGGAAATGTAGTCACAGCGTTTATGGCATTGAAAGGTTTTTTAGACGGGATTATCAAACAAGAAACTCTCGGATCTCGCGTAATCTTAGACCAAATTAAAGAAGAGTTTTTCATAGACGACGATAAACCATTTTCTGCTTATAAAGCAATCTCGGATATAACATCAAAAGCTGTAAAAAGTTTAAAAATAATAGACAATTATTTGGAGTCTTCTTCTCTAGATTTTTTCTTAGGAATAAATTCGAAAGTTAGCGTACAAGTTTTAACTATGAAACTTCAACCAAATGAAAGTGCATTTAAGGCTGCCATAACTAAATTCTTGGCTCAATGGGGAGGGGTTTCTTTCGAGGTTAAAATAATTAATAGATCGGATGACCGATTTATAATTATCGATGACGAGCAAGTGTGGCATCTAGGTCCCTCTTTGAATAGACTAGGAACAAAACCAGCAATGATCTCATTAATAAGAGATGAGGAAATTAGTAAGCACATAATCGAAATTTTCGATGAGAAGTGGTCTTCTGCATAAAGGATTTATGGGCTAAGAAGTCAAATTAAGTTACTCTATTTTTGCGGATTTTTGAAGATTGTGTTTCATGCAAAGTAAACGGACGTTTTTGGCAGTAAGACTTGTACCACCTTTTGAAAAAGGTAACTCATGATCAAAATGCAAATTTTTTGTTTCGCCACAAATAACACACTTTCCTTTATCTCTTTTCCAAACTTCTTTTTTTACTTCTGTAGGAATAAGTCTTGTGTGTAATATTTCTTTTTGTAAATTGCCGCTAACTTGTTGATTTTCTGATAAACGAAGAATAAATCTAAATACGTCCCTACCCCCTTCAAAAACTATTTTGTAATCTACGAGATCAAAAAAACCTTTTAGTGACCAGACTCCTGGGAAGATTTTTTCATAAACCTTTACAACTTCTGGGTCTTTGCCATTTTCCCTAAACTTTTTAACAGCTTCTACAAATAAACCATTTTGAGTTAATTTTCCAGAAGGAAGAGTCTCTGGCTGATCTTCATATTTTGGATTATGAGTATATGATTTTTTAGTCACGTCGTGTCCTTCATATTCTATCGTGATTCCGTCTTCATGAATTCTATCTTTATAAGGCGCGTTTGTTCTTTGCGACATTAAAATAACAGAATAAGAATTATTTAAGTGGAAATTCATTCCGCGCTGGAGAGTTTGAACATTTTCCACATCACACATCTCCCTGTAGCTTAAAATGTCGTCTTGAATTTTATTCACTAAGTTAAATTACTCTTTCACTTTCTTTTACAAGAAAATCTGAAGATAAATTTGCGTCTTGGTTTTTAGTAGATTCATCTAATTCTCTTATTTTATCGTAAGACAAAAATCCTATTGCCTCTTTAAGATTTAAATATGGATTATTAAATGTCGGACGTTTTAATTCTGAAAAAACTTTATTTTTTCTATCTCGATCTGCAACTATAAACATTGGGTAGGTTGAATTTGGAGTAAGGGCTTTTAAATCAGAAAGTCTTAAAATCCCAGAATAAACAGAGGTCGAGTGTTCGATTTCAAATGCCGATTTCACTGAAAAACCAAATTTCCAAACAACGTCTATATTTTTTACATAAATAGGGACATCCAAAGTTTCCTGAAAGTTGTCGAGAACGTAACCTTTAAAGCGATTCCCTTCATATGATTTTCCTTGATCGTTTTGAGGAACCCATACGTCGACCTTTGCTTTTTTTCCAAGTCTTATCAATCTCCATTGCATTTCATCATGTTCGGTAGTTGCTCTCTCTATTTTTTCTTCTAAAACAGCCTCTTGCTTCGTCTCCTCTGGAACCTTTTCTAGCTCTTTACCTTCTTGAATTTTTTGGAGTATGGACAAGGCATCACCGTATAAATTCAACAGTGAATTTACTTTTTCTTGCTCAATGGCCATGAAGCCTCGGGGAAAATAATTTTCCGAATAACCAAGATATGGATTTAATTTAGACATGCTGACATTTGCTTCTTGGGTATTAACAAGAAAATACATATACTCCCAAGTACTTCCGTTTTCATCTTTACCCCATAGATATTCTGCCATTTGTGGATTTCTAGTTTTAAGAGCTACTTCAGCAGCAAATATTACTCTGCCAGACTTATAAATCAAAACATAATCTCCAGATTCCATAGAATCCCACGTTCTTAAATTTCCAGAACCTTGTACTGCTCCCCAAACTGCAAATGGTCCACTATGATAATTTGTTTTTAGAATTTCAATTTCTTTTGGAGTTAAAAATTTAGAGGCTTCATCAATGGTTCTTTTTCTTTCAATAGTATCGTAATAATGTTTATCCGTACCATGTCCGCCACTTGCAACAACAAAAAATATTTTTCTTGTTTTATTCACAAGCAGATTCTAACACTTTTGGAAATTTAAGCATAGCTTGCGACCTTTCGGTCTAAAGCATAGCTTGCGAGCTAAAAGCTCTAAAGTATAATTTTTGGGGTTTTAGCCTTGCCTGTTTGGGTATTTCTGTTTCTTGACAAATATATACAACGTATATATACTATACATACTATGAACACAACTACAATCAACTTCAAAACAGATGCAGATGTTAAAAACGAGGCCTACAAAACCGCTAGAGAAATGGGCGTTAATTTAAGCGTGGTTTTAAACGGACTATTAAGGCAGTTTATAAGAACAAAAACAGTTGTGCTAACCGCAAGTGAAGAACCGACCGAGTATCTTATTCAGGCATTAAACGAGTCAAAGGAAGATATAAAAAGAGGCAGAGTTTCTCCTGCTTTTGAAAATACTGAAGATTCCATTAAGTGGTTAAACAACCCGAAAGCCAGATACATAAATGGTGATGAGGTTTAACTCCCGCTTTAAAAAGGAATATCAAAAATCCCCGAAAAAAATTAAAACTGCTTTTGATACACGACTTCAAATTTTCAAAGAAAATCCATATCATTCGCTTCTTAACAATCACTCTTTAGCCGGAAATTATAAAGACTTTAGAAGTATAAATATTACAGGAGATTGGCGAGCCTTATATTTTGAAGTCAGTAAGGAAGAAATTGTTTTCGTGGTGATTGGTAAACATAGCAAACTCTATGGGTAGCGGGGGTTTGACGGGGTAATTTTCTTGTGGTAAGATTTTCTTAGTCATCAAGAGAGGTCGCCTAGGCGACCCGGCAACCGATAGATTACGGTGCCATTCCGAAAGGAAGATGAGACCCGAAAGGGTAAGTCTCTAACCTTCTCTTGATGAGGAGGTTTTTTTATGGACTTTACATTTACAAGCGAATCGGTCTGTGCCGGCCACCCGGATAAAATTTGCGACTCTATAAGTGATTCTATTCTTGATGCAGTTCTTGTGCAGGATAAAAACGGACGGGTCGCGATAGAAACACTTGTGTCTTTTAATAAAGTCGTGATTGTCGGCGAAATAACTGCAAACGCAAAAGTGGATTTTGAAAAAATTGCAAGAAAAAGAATTAGAGATTTAGGATATACGGATCCTTATTTTAATTTTTCGGACAAATCGGAAATTATTTTGAACATTCATTCCCAGTCCCCCGAGATTGCAAAAGGAGTAAGAGTAAAAGGGGCAGGAGACCAGGGAATGATGTTTGGATTTGCAGTAAGAGAAACAAAAAGCTTAATGCCCCTGCCAATAACTATTGCGCATAGACTTGCAGAGAGACTAGACGAGGTAAAGAAAAAAATTCTTCCTTATCTTCGACCGGACGGAAAAACTCAAGTCACTATCGAATACAAAAATGGGAAACCATACAAAGTAAAACAGGTTGTAATCGCGGTTCCCCATAAGGAAAATGTGAAATTGAACAAGGTTAAAGAAGATATTTTTAAAAAGGTTGTAAGTCCGGTTCTTTCCGAGTTTGGATTTAAGATTAGTGAACGGGAGCTTATTGTAAACGGGACAGGAATCTGGCATATGTCAGGACCTGCTGTTGACTCGGGCCTGACAGGAAGAAAAATTGTTGTCGATACTTATGGAGGATATGCTCGAGTCGGAGGAGGAGCTTTTTCGGGAAAGGATCCTACAAAAGTAGACAGGTCTGGCGCTTATGCTGCCAGATTTATTGCCAAAAATATAGTCAGAGAAAAACTCGCTGATAAAGCAGAAGTAAGACTTGCATATTTTATAGGGGGAAAATTGCCCGTTATGCAAGAGGTCGAGACTTTTGGAACGGAAAAAGTATCTGAAAAAATTTTAAAAAGTTTTATGTCAAAAATTCTGGATACATCTGTTGCAGGAATAATAGAAGGGTTAAGACTTGATGCTCCGATTTATTTACCGACTTCAACCTACGGCCATTTTGGAAGAGAAGAATTTAATTGGGAAAAGAATTTTTCGGACTAAAATTTTTGCTAAGGGCAATTTTTAAAATAAAATGGTAGAATGCATTAATGGGAAATTTTGGTAGAGACAACAGAGGTGGAGGAGGAAGAAGTTTTGGACGAAGAGATTTTGACAGAGGCCAAAGTTTTGACCGCCCCATGTTTAAGACCACATGCAGCGACTGCGGAAAAGAATGCGAAGTCCCTTTTAGACCAACAGGTGAAAGACCAGTCTACTGCAAAGATTGTTATGCAAAACACGGCGGAGGAGAAAATAGAGACTCAAGACCTTCTTTTAGACCTACGGAAAATAGACAGGGTCCAAATAGCAGTGCGCAGCTTAACGAAATAAATGCAAAGCTCGACCAGTTAATAAAATTACTATCCCCCAAAGTTGATATTAAACCGATTGAACAAAAAGCAGAGAAGAAAATTATTGCGAAAAAAGCAGTAAAGAAAGTAACCAAAGCTCCAATTAAAACTCCGGAGAAAGTATAATAACTATGGAAGAAAAATGTCCTAAATGCGGATCGCCCTTATCCCCTATTACAGAAACCTCGACAGGTAAAAAACTTCAGAGGTGCTCGAAAGGATCCTGGAATAAAGATACAAAACAAAACGAAGGCTGTGATTATGTAAAGTGGATTGTCGAAGAGCCAAAAGAGCTGGATGAGAAATGTCCCAAATGCGGATCTCCGGTTATTCTTGTAACAACGCGTTTTGGCAAGAAAATGAAAAAATGCTCAACCAACATCTGGAATCCGGAGACAAAAAAGGCAGAAGGATGCGATTATATTGAATGGATAAATGGGACGAGTGAACCTTTGGATGAAGAGTGTCCGCTATGCGGAGAAAAGCTCGTTTTGTATACAACCGCAGCAGGCAAAAAAATGAAAAAATGCTCGACCAGCGGATGGGACAGAGAGAAAAGAGTTGCAACTGGCTGCAAATATGTTCAGTGGCTTAAATTCAGCGATTACGCTCCAAAAACCGATGATTCAGGCGGCGAAGAGTTCTTACCTCCCGAACCCCCAGCAGAATAACTAAGGATTTGTCGACACAGTTGGAACTGGGTCTGGCATAGCACTCGCTTTAAGTTCTTTAAACCAATCTCTAACTTCCTTTTCCTTTGGTCCTGTTATCGGACTCCCCTCACGAAGAGGAATACCTAAATTACCATGCAAAGCAACTCTATAAAGATTAACCGCTACATGACCATTAAACTCATAAGTTCCCGGAAATATTCGCGCGCTATCGAGCACATATTGATTTTTGATTAAATCTGCCAAAAATTCTCCTTTTAAACTTTTAAATCCGTCTTCCCGCTCGTTTATGAATCTATATTGATGAGGTTTTTTATCTTCGGCTACTTCTTCCAATGTCAGCTCCCTTAATCCTCCGTAATCGGCATAACTTGGTACTTCTTCAAAAATCCCTATATCTCTATTGAATTTAAGAGTTAAAATTGTAAAAGGAGCTATGCCTATAGCTTCCAAAGACCTTATATATAATTCTGCAGGTTTTCTAGGAATCTGGGGATCGTCAAACCTAAACATTGCATCCCAATACATAGGAGAAAGAGGAAAAGTAACAAGGGTTCTTAGAGCAATTTCCGCAGAGGAGTTGCTTATGACTAACGTATCGGGGGTTCTTGATCCAGTTTCGGATAAAGCCATAATAAATGCGATTATACGCTCAAACTATCACGGGTAAGTCATTGAGTTGTCTTTGGAGTCTTCCTCTTGCATGACCTACCAGACCTGTAAAAGTTGCAGAACCTGCGGGAGGTATTAAAAATAAACCCGACAATTCGGGACTGACTACAAGAGAAAGAGCAACAGATCCAACCGAAGCAATTATGGACGCGACAGCCCAAAATCTTTGAGACTTTTTTAGATAATCTATATCTAAACTAAGATCTTCTCTCTGGATTTCCAGACTGATTGTTTCTGATCTTGCTGGCATAACAAAAGGTATTATAGTTTAAAAAAAATAGAAGTCAAGGAGGCTACAAAATGAGGCTGATCTAAGGTATACTATTAATAATGACTGCGCTAGACATACTTAACGTGTACATTCAATTTTTTGAGAAAAGAGATCACAAGAGAATTGAGAATTCTTCTTTAGTTCCTCAAAACGACCCTACTACTCTTTTTACCTCTTCAGGCATGCAGCCTATTATAAAATATCTACTTGGTCAGCCTCACCCAGAAGGTAAAAGACTGGTGAATGTGCAAAATTGTTTTAGGGCACAGGATATAGACGAAATTGGAGACAACAGGCATACAACTTTTTTCAGAATGCTTGGAAATTGGAGCTTGGGAGACTATTTTAAATCCGAAGAAATTCCCTGGTTTTGGGAATTTTTGGTAAGTGAACTTAAACTGGATCCCAAAAGACTTTATGTTTCGGTTTTTGAAGGGTACAAAAATATTGAACGGGATGAAGAATCTGTGGAGATTTGGAAAGAATTGTTCAAAAAGGCTGGTATTGAATCTGAAGGCAGAATTTTTTATTGCGGAGTAAACGACAACTGGTGGTCAAGAAGCGGAACTCCGGACGACATGCCCGAAGGCGAGCCAGGCGGACCTGATACAGAAGTATATTTTGATTTTCGTCCTGAGGAAAGGAAAGTTGAAGATCTTGAACATGAAGTTAAATCGGGAAGGTTACTTGAAATCGGAAATTCTGTTTTTATGACATACCAGAAAAAAAATGGTTCATTTGTTGAACTTCCGCAAAAAAATGTTGACTTCGGTGGAGGCTTAGAAAGATTAGTTGCGGCAACCGAAGATCAACCTGACATTTTTAAAACAAGCCTCTTTAAAGATATTATTACAAGCATTAGAGAGTCTACGGGATTAGCTGTAGAATATGGTAGGACTATAACTCAAGATCATTACCCGAGTGGACACGAGGGTCAAGTGCTCCATGAACAAAAAGATGATGAAAGGTTTAGAAAAGTGGGCGAAACTTCTACGAGAATAATCGCTGACCACATTACCGCAGCAACATTCATAATCGCAAACGGAGTTGTGCCTTCGAATAAGGCTCAAGGATATATATTAAGAAGATTAATAAGACGTTCTATGTTGAGAGCAAGAGATTTAGGAGTACAAAATAATTTTATTAAACATGTAGTGGAAAAAGTAATTTCATCTTATCGCAATACTGACCCATACCTCGAAGATAAAAAGCAAGAAATCATAGATATTATTGAAAGTGAAGAAAATAAATTTAGAGCTACATTGGACGAAGGTTTAAAGGAATTCGAAAAATATATAACAGCTGGGTTTGTAGACAAACCTGAGACAACTAAAAAAATGCTTGATTCAAAAACTATCTTCAAACTTTATGAAACTTTTGGTTTTCCATATGAGTTGTCTAAGGAAGAAGGAGAAAAAAGAGGAATAGAAATACCAAGCAAAGAAGAATTTGATATTGAATTACAAGAGCACCAGCAAAAATCAAGAGAAGGTGCAAAGAAAAAGTTTAATAATTGAACTATTAGATTAAACAGGAGAAAATTATGAAATTACCGTTTTTTGAAAAAAAACCAAAAGTAGAGTACTTCCTTTCACTCGTACTGCGCGACGATAAGATAAACGTTTTTGTTTTTGAACAAACAGGTGCTGTTATAAAAATCGTGAATTCACAGGAAGAAAGTTTTTCTGATTCCTTAGACAAAACCTCTTATGAAGATCTTTTGGACGCTTCGGATAAAGTAATATCCCAGGCAGAAGACGAACTGGATTTGCCGATTGAAATTCAAAAAACAATTTTCGGTCTAAAAGACACATGGGTCAAAGACGCAAAAATAAAACCAGAGTATCTGGAGACTTTGAAAAAATTAAGCGACAGTTTGGGACTTGTTCCGGTTGGATTTCTGACAATTTCTGAAGCAGTTGTTTCGCTTTTGCAAAAAGAGGAAGGCGCTCCTCCATCTGCAATTCTCTGTGATGTTGGAAAAAATACGGTTACTGTTTCATCAGTTCGGGCTGGAAAAGTTATCGAAGTAAAAACAGCCGAAGTCCATCAGACTCCTGTTTTTACAGTTGACACTCTTTTAAAACATTTCGAAATTGTCGAAATCCTTCCTGCAAAAGTAGTACTGCTTAACGAAGACGAAGAATTGGTCCAGGAATTTATTTCCCACCAGTGGAGTAAAAGTCTTCCGTTTTTGCACCTTCCCCAAATAGTAAGTCTTGAAAGCGGTTCAATAGGAAAAGCATTTGTAATCGGACTTGCAAACCAGACAGGCGCACAGGTCCTGACAGAGTTTGAAACAGAAACTGTGGAAGAAAAAGTTGAACAGAATGAAGAACCTACTCAAGAGGAAGTTGAACAGGTTGAGCCGGGAGAGCCGATTGAACCCGAACAAGTTAAACAGACAGAAGAAGTCGAATCGAAAATCCAATTTGTTAATTCTCCTGATTATTTTGGATTTATTGACAAAGACGTTGCAGAAGTTCCCCCGCCAAAACCGGAAACTACCGAAAATATTGAACCTCAAGTTTTCGAAGAAATTCCGGAAGAGGTTGGTCTAAAAGAAACACAAAAACAATTAATACCTTCTGCTCTTTTAGTTGTTCTTCCAAAAGCAAAGGCTTTTGCATTTAACTTACTAAGTAAAATAAAAGGGGCAAACATTAAGGGACTCAAAATTCCTAACCTGCCAGGAGCTCGCGGTCCGCTTCTTTTTATAGCACTGCCTGCTGCTTTTCTTTTGCTGCTTGTTATTTATTACTTGTTTTTTCTTAAAGCAAACGTTGTCTTGTCTGTAACTCCAAAAGTCGAACAAAAAAGTCTTGATATAACTTTTTCCGTCGTCTCTTCTGATTTTAAATCAAATACTGTAAAAGCAGATTTTGTTTCGGTTTCAGAGGACGGCGCTTCAACGACTATAACAACAGGGAAAAAAGAAACGGGGGACAAAGCAAAAGGGACAGTTACGATTTTTAACAATTCTAATATCACAATAACCTACCCCGCCCAGACAACGATAACATCCTCCAATAAACTAGACTTTTTAACAGACAGTAAAGTTACAGTCGCATCCTCATCGGGGGATGTTTTTTCAGGTACAAAACCCGGGACTGCAAATGCAAATTTGAACGCATCGACATTTGGTACGGAATATAATTTGCCGTCAGGAACAAAATTCACTGTCGGAACTAATGCTTCTGTTGCCGCTAAAAACGACAATCCGTTTTCGGGCGGCACAAAAAAAGAAATTCAGGTTGTTTCAAAAGATGACGTCGCAAAACTTCAAAACGACTTAATAAAAAGCCTTGAAGAAAAAGCAAAGACGGATATTAAAGGGAAGCTTACCTCCTCCAAAGATTTGCTGCCGAATTTTATAGACGAGAGTATCGACAAAAAATCTCTGGACAAAAATGTAGACGAAGAGGCAAAAAGTGCAAATCTTACAGGAACTGTTTCTTTTCAGTCTTTATCTTACGATAAAGACGAATTTCTGAATTTTATCAAAACATTATTTCCGGCAAACGAATCAATTAACAAAGACAATATCGAACTGAGCTTTGAGAATTTAAAGAAAGTAAACGAAAGTACGGTCACGGCAAAAATGAATGTTAAGGTTAAAATTATTCCGAAAATCGATACCCAGGCTCTTTCGAAAAAAATCTCAGGACAATCTTTTATCAAAGCAAAGAATAATTTATCCGGAACTTCGCAGGTATCAAACGTTACTATTAAATTTTCGCCGAATTTAGGATTTCTCCCGAATATTCTTCCGAGGATTTCTCGAAATATTAAAATAACAATCTCCGAGAATGAATAAATATTATTACCAGAAACCAAAAAATTTTAAGTTGGTTTTAAGGTTTTTTTCGGTTCTTTTAATTATAGGAGGCTTGCTTGTTTCGTTTTATACTTTCCTGCCGCTTTTTTCCTGGCAGCTATATTTTTCCGAAAGTTTTGCAGCACAAAATGTTAATACTCCGATTCCCAAACTTACAACACTTTTCAGCGCGGCAGGAAAAACTCTGTCAACCGATTATCTTAATGCCTACAACTGGTTTCCTAACTATAATCCGAAAATAAATTCGCAAAAAAACGAAGTAGAGACTTATAAAATATCTATTCCGTCAATCGATATAAAAGACGCAATCGTATCGACATCGGACATAAATTTATCGCAGCATATGATAAATTTTGCGGGAACCGCGATTCCTCCCCATAACGGCAACTCTGTTATTTTTGGCCACTCAACCCTTCCCCAGTTATACGACCCTAAAAATTATAAAACAATACTCGCAAATGCTTATAAAATTAAAACCGGCGATGAAATCTTTGTTAATTTTGACAAGGTTGTATATAAATATAAGGTAACTTCGATAATTGTAATTGACCCGTCCGATACTTCGGTTTTAGAACAGGATACAAGGGACAGTTTCCTAACTTTAATTACATGCACACCGCCGGGGACTGTTTGGAAAAGGTTAGTCATAAAAAGCCAGCTTGTGAAGATTTGACATGCAAAGATTTATATACAAAGTCTTGTACTTCTTGATTTCGGTTATAAAAGGCTTTTTAAAATTGATTTTCAGTCAAATAAAAAATAAGTGAAACTTGAATTTTTGACAAAATATGGACAATAAACAAAAAAATCTTGCGCTTGACGCTGTCAGAAAAAAACTGCTTGGGAAAAAACTGACTTACAAAGAAATCTATGCAATAATGGACGAAATTTCGAAAAGTAAATTTGGCGATGTTCTAACAACATATTTTGCCGCATCCGGATACTCCGAAGGGTTTTCAAACGAAGAACTTTATTTCTTAACACGCGCAATGGTTGAAACCGGAGAAAAACTTCATTTTCGAGGAATAGTTGCAGACAAACATTCAATAGGAGGAGTTCCGGGAACAAGAACTACTTTTATTGTGGTTCCTATTGTTGCTGCTGCCGGTTTTAAGATTCCGAAATCATCTTCCCGCGCAATAACAACACCGGACGGAACAGCAGATGATATGGAAATTCTTGCTCCTGTTATTCTAAGTAAAGAAAAAATTTATGAGGTTGTTAAAAAAACAAACGCGTGCATTGTCTGGGGAGGAAGCGTAAATGTTGCGCCTGCCGATGATGTAATTATCCAGGTTGAAAAACCTTTGCTTTTTGAAAGTTTCGACAAAATCCTAGTTTCTATAATGGCAAAAAAAATTGCATTCGGAAGTAATCATGTTGTTATCGATCTCCCCTACGGATCGCTTGTAAAAGTCCACACATTAAAAGAAGCCGAAGTTTTAAAAGGAAAGTTTGAATATCTTGCCGGAAAATTTAAGATAAAAATAAGAGTATTAGTTCACCGGACCGACCAGCCCGCAGGACGAGGAATAGGGCCGGTCCTCGAAACTAGAGAGGCGTTAAAAGTTCTTCAGCAAAAAAAGGGAAGGCCGATCGATTTGGAAATAAGAGCGTTGAATCTGGCGGCGAATCTTCTGGAACTTTGCCTTAGAGATACTCCCAAACATCACCAGGAATACATAGAAAAAAATTATGGCAATTGCTTTGGCTGGGCAACCGAAATTTTAAAGTCGGGCAGGGCATTTGAAAAAATGCAGGAAATAATAAAAGCGCAGGGCGGAAACCCGAATATCGACAGTGACTACCTAAAGCCTGCAAAAGATTCATTTGAAATAAAAGCAACAAGGTCCTGCGAAATAAAAAGCATGAACAGTAAAAATATAACCTACATAGCCCGCCTTTTGGGTGCACCTGACCAGAAAAAGGCTGGAATATATTTAGATAAAAAAATTGGAGAAAAAATTCAAAAAGGTGATACTATATGTACACTTTACAGCGAAAATGTGTATAATCTTAAAGAAGCGAAGGACTCGTTAAGGAACTTTCCTTTTTATACTCTCAGATGAGAAAGCTTGTAACAGTTGGCTTTATACTTTTGGTTCTGGCAATTCTTTCGGTTGTATGGTGGAAAAGAGGAACCGAAGCCGCTAATAAAGACGATAAAACTACAAAACTTTTTGTCATAAGAGAAAAAGAAGGAGTAAGGGAAATCGCAAATTCTCTTAAAAGACAAGACCTCATAAAAGACCCTATTGTATTTTTTCTTTTAGTTGAAAAGCTTGGAATAGATAAAAAAATACAGGCAGGAGATCACAGAATTTCTCCATCAATGTCTGCATACGAAATAGCAAGAAATCTGACACTGGCATCAAATGACGTTTGGATTACAATACCCGAAGGCTTCAGGGCGCAGGAAATTGCAGATGCTCTTGAAAAGAATATAAGAACTTTCAAAACAGACTGGAGAAAAACTCTTGAGGAAAATGAAGGACATCTTTTCCCCGACACCTATCTTGTTCCAAAAACATCCCAAATAAATCAGATTGTTACGATTTTCAAAAATAATTTTGATAATAAATTTATCGATGTCGAAAAAAATAAAAGACCCGGCTTTTCAAACGAAGATATTATAAAGATTGCGTCTCTGGTCGAAAGAGAAGCAAAGCTCGCACAGGACAGACCTTTAGTTGCCTCTGTTATTTACAATAGATTAAAAATTGGAATGAAACTTGATATCGACGCGACAGTCCAGTACGTTTTGGGGTACCAGCCAGATGAAAAAAGATGGTGGAAGAAAAATCTGACACAGGACGATCTAAAAATTAACTCTCCTTACAACACTTACAGAAACGCCGGTCTTCCTCCGACCCCAATTTCAAACCCGGGGCTTAATGCTTTGAATGCTGCGGCAAATCCTGCCGTGACAAATTACTTATATTATATTTCCGATAAAAAAGGAGTTAACCATTACGCGGAAACTCTCGAAGATCATAACGCAAATATTAAGAAGTACGGTTTGTAGCATCTTGCGATCTGCTGATCTAAAAAAGTACCAGGTGCAGTAATTTTCAGGATCTCCTGAAGAATCTTCTTACTTTTCCCTCTTTTGCTTTTGCTTGAGTTTTTTGTACTTCTTTTATCTGTTTAATTTTTTTCTGTCCTGTAAAAAATGCCAAAGCAGTTCCGGCCAAAACTTTGACAATAGGGTTTTTAAACAATGCGGAACTTCCGACAATATTGGATGCTCCGTCTAAAATTTTGTTTACTTTTTGTAAGGTTTCTTTAGACTCTTTAAGAATAAAGAAAATTTGTATTCCTAAAACTACAAGAATAATTGTAAGAATAATGACTACAGTGATTAATATTATTTGCGGCAAGTCAGAGCTCATAAAAGTACGTTATCTTAATTGTTAATTTGTGTCAAGGGCTTACAACTGTAATGTGCAATGTTTTCTCTGTTGTTTTATTGAACCTGTTGACGACCTTAATATTTATTAAAGCTTTTCCCGAAAAAACAGATATAGACTTTTTAAAATTCCCGTTTTCGTCAACAGACACGGGGAAGTTATTAACATATACAACATTCTCAGGATTTGTAGTTCCAGAAACTAAAATTAAAGTTGATGAAACCGTTTCGTTTTCTTTAGGCGTTGAGACATTTACACTAGGACTAATAAACGCGTCTTTATATTGAAAAACGAGATAAAAAATAAGGGCAAGAAACAAAAGCGGAATTAGAATAAACTGTGACTTTTTAAATCTCGAAACAGAGAAATTCGCAGAAACTCCCTCCGGCAAAACTTTGTAAACCTTTTCCTCGTCGAATTCTCTTCGAAAAAGCGGCAGCACTTCTTTTTCCGCAAGTCCTAAAAAATGTGTGTAGTTTTTGACAAACCCTTGCGCAAAAGTACTTGCTGGAAGCCTCTCATACTCCCCTTTTTCTATAGCATCCAAGAATGCAGTCTTTATTTTTGTGCTTTGGGAAATTTCATCCAAGGTAAGTCCTTGTTTTAATCTTTCTTCTTTTAATTTCTGTCCGGCTCTTATCATAATCAAATTTGGGTGACACGAGTGAAGGGCTCCTGACGGCGCGCAGTTCGTTCGGTTCCGAAGGAGAGACTAGAACGAGCACCGGCGGGATGAACTTGTGGCAGGACCCTTTTACTTTCCTTGTAAATTATTTATAAACTCTTCCGGGTCTCGAACAAGAACATCTCTCGGTTTTGAACCTTCTGCATGTCCTACAACTCCTGCCTCCTCCAGCTGATCTAAAACTCTGGCTGCTCTTGAATAACCTATTGAAAGTCTTCTTTGTAAAAGCGATGCAGACGCCCTATCATATTGACAAACAATTCTAACTGCCTCTTCAAATAAAGCGTCCCGTCCATCCAACCCTTCTGAAAGGCTTCCCTTTTTAAGAACCAGAAGAGGTTCTGCAGTTACTTCTTCCGTGTACTCAACAGCAGGCGCTTTGCTTTTTAGATAATCAACCAATTTCTTGACTTCTTTATCGGATATATAAGCTCCCTGGATACGCGTTGGCTTTGCCTGTTCAGGTGGAATATAAAGCATGTCTCCCCGTCCTAGAAGTTTTTCAGCGCCCGGAGTATCCAGAATAACACGAGAGTCAATCATCGATGAAACATTGAAGGCAATTCGACATGGAATATTTGCCTTTATAAGTCCTGTTATAACATCAACAGATGGTCGCTGCGTCGAGACGACAAGATGAATTCCTGTTGCTCTTGCCATTTGCGCGAGTCTTGCAATTGCGTCTTCGACCTGAACAGGCGCATAAGCCATAAGGTCTGCGAGCTCGTCAATAAGAATAACAACATAAGGATACGCCTGAAATCCAGATAATTCATTAAAAGAATCTATATTTCTTACTCCGTTTTCCGCAAATTTTTTATACCTTCTATCCATTTCGTCAATCGCCCATTTTAAAGAAGCCAAGATTTTATCAACCTCTACAATAACAGGAGTCATAAGATGCGGTATTCCGTTATATCCTGTTAACTCTACTCTTTTTGGATCGATTAAAATAAGCTTCAATTCGGCAGGCGATGCCCGAAAAAGAAGAGACGAAATAAAAGAATTGATCATTACAGATTTTCCAGATCCTGTTGTTCCCGCAATTAAGACGTGCGGCATTTTTGCAATGTCTGCAATTATCGGATTTCCGGAAACATCAAGCCCCAAAGAAACGGCAAGTTTTGATTTATTTTTTGCCATTACTTCGGACGCAAGCATTGTCCTTAAAGATACAATTTCCAAACTTCTGTTTGGAATTTCTATACCAACCAGATTTCTTCCTGGAATTGGAGCTTCTATTCTTATCTGTCCTGTCGGCGCCTCTGTTGCCAGAGCCAGATCATTGGCAAGCGCTGTTACTCTTGAGACTTTTGTTCCAAGCGGAATGTTAAGCGCATACTGAGTTACGGCAGGGCCTAAATTTACTTCTGTAACTTTAGATCCTATTCCAAAACTTTGAAGCGTATTTTCAATTGTTGCCGCAATTTTATTTACATCTCCCCTCTCTGCTTTTTGGGATGTTCCTTCGGGCAGAAGAGAAAGAGGCGGATATTCCCAGATTTGTGTTTGTCCTTTTGAATTAACCGCCAAAGTATCCGGAATTACAGGAACGTCTTTTTTTACAATAACAGGTGTCGGAGCCGCTTTAACGGATGATCCTTCCATTCCTTTAATTGTCATTTGTTTTCTGACAACAGGTCCTTTTTTTGTTTTAAGAACAGAAAAAATACTGATCGGGAAAATTCTTGATACGTTGTTTTTGATAAATAAGATTGACGAAATTATTTCGTCCATAGAGGTATCGAAAAAAACAATTACTCCGATCAAAACTCCAATTGTATAAACAAGATACGCTCCAAGATTTGTCAGAATATCAGAGAGAAATTGGAATAGAAATGATCCAATTAATCCGCTTCGGGAAAGTGCCGAGGCGCTTACGAAAAAAATTAAAAAACCGATCGCAACGTTTGGTCTTGAAAAAAATAATTTAAGCCTGAGGAATAAAAAACCGAAGAAAATTAAATTAAAGGGGAAGAGAATCGAAAGGACTCCGAAGTATCTATCCAAAGACTCATTTAATCTTGAAAAGGTTCCTCCGCTTCGCGAAAATGAGAGCAGTAGCAAAAGACCGGTAAGTATTAAACCAAAAGAAAAGATAGAATAAATCGTGTTTTTCTTCAACTTTAACTTAAGCCTTTGCTTATAACGCCTGGCCATACCTAAATATTATAAACGAAGTTTGGAAGCTTTGCTACAAAACTGAGTTTTCAAGCTATGCTTATACGTTGAACTAGACTTCTATTACAACCGGAAGGACGAGTGGAGCATGGCGGAATTCCTTCATAAATCTTCTTTCTGAAATGTCCCCTATTAATTTTTTTATATGTTGCCAGTTTGTAACTCTTCCTGTTTTTTTCTTTAAAGCCAGCCTTAGATCATTGTTTATTTTTGAAGTTATTTTTTTGCTATCGGCTGTAAATCCCCGAATAATAACATCAGGGTCCTGTATAAATTGGCCGGATGCGGCTGAAATCTGAGCCAAAATAATTACAATTCCTGCCTCAGAAAGTCTTTGCCTGTCAAGGAGAACAAAACTCTCCATCTCCTCGCCCGAAATTTCGTCAACATAAACATTTTTCAAAGGAATAATTTTACCAAAAGTTACATCGTTTTTACTAAAAATAATTTCTCTTGCATCGTCCAAAAGCAAAATATCCTCTCTTTTATAACCTTGTTCAAGCGCCAGATTTTTATATGCGTACATATGCCTGAATTGTCCTGAAATAGGGTAAAGTTTTTTAGGTTTTACAAGTCTGATAAGTTGCGAAAGTTCGTCCTGCGAACCGTGTCCCGAAACATGAAGCTCTGAAGAAATTCCCGAATAAAGAACCCTGATATCTTTTTTTGTAATAGTATCGACAACCTCGTACACAAAAAGTTCATAACCGGGTATCGGGTCTGCGGAGAAAAAGACCGTGTCTTTAGAACCTAGCTTAACATCTTTATGCTCGTCGTTTGCAATTCTGGTCATTGCCGAATCTTCCTGTCCCTGGCTTCCTGCAACGATCAGAGTAAGATCCCGATCCTTATAATTTTTAAGGCTATGAATTTCTATTTCTGTCCCTTTCTGAAGATGAAGGTAGCCTAATCTTTTTGCTGTCTCTTTTGCCCTGATTAAAGACCTTCCTACAAAACATACCTTTCTGCCAAATTTTTCAGACGTTTTAATAATTTGATTAAGCCTTGAAATATGAGATGAGTAGGTAGTTACAATGAATTTACCCTGACAGTCTTTTATTTCTTTTTCGAAAGTTGGAGTTAGCGTTGTCTCCGACGGAGTTGCGCCTTTTCTTTCCGAACCCAAACAATCCGAAATCATACATAAAACTCCTTGTTTCCCAACTTCTTCAATTGTCGTCAAGTCCGAAGGTTTTCCGTCATAAGGAGTCGGGTCAAATTTAAAATCAGATCCGTGATAAAAATTTCCCATCGGAGTTTTAATGAAAATATGTGCAGTATCAGGGATTGAATGAGTTACCCTGATAAACATTGCTGAAAATTCACCGATATTTAAGACTTTACCAAAATCAATTTTTTCGACTTGCTTTGTAATCTTGAACTCTTTTAGCTTCTCGTTGGCCATAGCCGCTGTCAGATTTGTCGCGTAAATTGGAAAATTAGTTGGTAGTTGCGGAAGAATAAACGGCAAGGATCCCATATGATCTTCGTGTCCGTGAGTAATAAGCATTCCTACAATCTTTTTACCCCTTTTTAATTCCTCTAAAAGAAAAGTTATGTCGGGAAGCAAAAGATCAACTCCAAGCATGGTTTCGTCCGGAAATCCCAAACCACAATCGACAATGAGTATTTGATTATTGTACTCATACAAAAACATGTTTTTTGTTACATTGCCTACTCCTCCTAAAGGAATGATTGATAAATTTTCGTTCATGATTTAATCTTAGCAGAATTTACCGTAGATTTAATTTTTAGATCTTCAGATCGCAAGCTTAATAATGCGATTTTCTAAATGGAGTTTTCTTTCTAAATGACTCTTCTTTTTCTCTCCTGAATTGTCTTGCTAATGGATGTTCTGAGCGGCTTTGTGGCACTGGCACTCCTCTTGTTTCGGGTGCTCGAAAATTTCTCTCTTCAGGTGCGCGTCTTGGAGGAGCACTTCCACCTGGTTCCGGTTTTAAGTCAAAGTTCATGGAAAGATTAATTCTTCCCTGCTCGTCTATTTCAACAACTTTAACTTTTACTTTCTGTCCTATTGTTACAACCTCGTTTGGATCTTTTACAAATCCTGCTGTCATTTTAGAAACGTGAACCATTCCCTCTTTTCCAGGAAGTATTTCGACAAAAGCTCCGAAAGGAAGGATTCTTTTAACCTCTCCATCAAACATTTCCCCAACAACCACTTCCCGTATTAAATTTTTTACCCATTCTGATGCTTTTTTAACTGCCTCCTCCGAAGTTCCTGAGATTGCTACAGATCCGTCGTCCTCGACATCAACCATTGCGCCTGTCGTTGCGATAATATTTTTAATAACACGTCCTCCAGGACCAATTACTTCGCCTATTCTTTCGACAGGAACTTTTACAAGTTCTATTTTGGGAGCATACTGGGAAACCTGAGTTCTGGACTTTGGAAGAATAGATAACATTTTGTCCAAGATAAATAACCTGGCTTTTTTTGCTCTTTCAAAAACTTCTTCGATTTGTTTTATTGTTAATCCGTCAATTTTTACATCGAGCTGGATTGCTGTTATTCCTTCTGTTGTACCTGCAACTTTAAAATCCATGTCTCCTGAAAAATCTTCAAGCCCTAAAATATCTGTCAGAAGAACGTACTTATCCTCGCTTGTTACCAAACCAATAGCTATTCCTGCAACGGGATTTTTAATCGGGACTCCGGCATCCATTAAAGCCAAAGTCGATCCGCAGGTCGATGCCATGGAAGTTGAGCCGTTTGAAGAAAGAACTTCAGAAACGACCCTTATCGTGTATGGAAATTCATCCTGCTTTGGAATAACAGGCAAAAGTGCGCGCTCAGCTAGGGCTCCGTGTCCGATTTCACGTCTTGACGGCGATCCAACTCTTCCCGTTTCTCCGACTGAGTAAGGAGGCATCGAATAATGATGCATGTATCTTTTTGTTTCTTCGCCTTCTGCAGATTCAATAAGCTGTTCTAGCTTAGGACTACCTAAAGTTGCAACGGTTAAAACCTGTGTTTGTCCTCTTTGGAATATTGCCGATCCGTGAGTTCTTGGAAGCATAGAGACCGAAGATGAAATTTCTCTTATCTCATCACTTGTTCTTCCATCAGGTCTTTTTCCTGTTGTTAGAATTTCTGTCCTTATATGTTTAAATAAAACTTTCTCGAGCGCTTTTGCCAAGACTTTTTTATCGATTTCAATTTTCGGGTCTTTTACTTTCTCCTGATCATAGATTTCGTCGATAACATCATTTGAGTTTCCTCCGAATTCTTTTGAAAGCCTTGACTCAATTAGCGAAACAACTTCTTTTTTGTAGTGTTTCTCTAAAAGCGCAGTCATTTCCAAAAGAGAAGAATCGATTGAAACTTTTTCCTTTTCACGTCCGTTTTCTTTTGCGAATTTTTCGATTTCACTGATTATCTTTTTGTTTTCAACGTGTGCTTTCTCTATTGCCTCCAAAACCAAATCCTCGGAAATTTGTGTTGCACCTGCTTCAAGCATTACTGTTTTTTCTTTAGACTGTGATACGACCAAATCAAGCTCCGAAAACTCAAGCTCTGCGCCGCCCGGGTTGACGATTATTTCTTTGTTTCCGTTATCCTTAACAACACCCATCCTGACAGCTGATATTGGTCCTTTCCATGGAATCGGGGATAAAGAAAGAGCAGTCGAGGTTGCAATCATCGATAAAATGTCCGGCTCGTTTTCTCCGTCAACGGACAAAACAGTGACTATAACCTGTACTTCTTTTTTAAATTCTTTGGGGAAAAATGGTCTGATGGAGCGGTCTATGAGGCGTGCTATAAGAATTGCGTCGTCTGTTGGTCTTCCTTCTCTTTTTACCCAGCGGGACCCTTTTATTTTTCCTCCGGCATAGAGTCTTTCGATATACTCAACAGTTAGGGGAAAATAATCAAGCTCTGTTTCTCTTCCTTCAACAACCGTAACCAAAACCATAGTATCACCAAGCCGTGCCAAAACGGATGAGGTTGCTTGCGGCGCCAATTCTCCAATTTCCAAAATCAGAGGCTTGCCGCCTAATGTTGTGCGGATTTCTTTTTTAGCCATTTCAATCTTTAAGGCCTACCCTTTCGGTGATTTGAGAGGAGCGTTTTTTATCTACCTTCCCCAAAAAATTTATAAGCCTTCTTCTTTTTGCGATCATAGATAAAAGTCCTCGTCTTGAGTGTACATCGTGAGCATGTTCTTTAAGATGCTCAGTAAGTCGGTCAATTCTTTTTGTCAGAAGAGCAATCTGGACTTCGGGCGAACCCGTATCTCCTTTTACTGTCTGGAATTCTTTAATTATGTCTTTCTTCTGCGAAGAACTAAGCGGCATATCGATGCGTTCTTTCTTTTATCTTAATTAATCTATTGATTATAGCAGTTCCAAAATTCTTTTACAAGGACTATTTAGAAATTGGTGGAACCTTTGTAGATTTTTGGGGTAAGCCAGTCTTCAGGCGGATTATTAAAAGTCTGGTCATTTGTAGGTTGTGAGTTTTGAACAGGAGCAGGCTGTGAATTCTGGACAGGTGCAGAAGGTTGATTTTGAACAGGGATTTGTGGACGGTTAAAGGCTGTTGACGCCATTTCGCGTGAAAGTGACTCCCTTTTTGCTCCATTTCTCATTAAAACTCCTCCCATTTCTAGTGCTAACGCGGATGTGTTTGGGCTTTGAAAGTTATTTGTTGCAGAAAGTATTCCATCTAAAAGATTCTGGGAAATATCTAAATCCATTGGTAAATTCAAACTCATAAGCACATTTGCGATTTGTTCGCTGACAGAAGACAATCTTGTCGAAACCATGACTATATCTCCAAAACCCTGATTTTGAGAATTATTGTCAATATTTACAACTGTTGTCTCTTTTAGAAGCTCGGGATCAAAAAGTTTTCCCAAATCCGAAATCCTTGCTGCTCCAACTATAAATAAGAGGTCTAGTCCGCCTTGTGGCCTTGTGTATTTGACATCTTTCTGGTCAAAAGAAAAACCTAGTTCTCCGGCCTTTACTACAATATTTAATAAGCCATCCTCCAGCGTATAGGAAACTTTTTCAATTTCTCCTTCATTATAAGGGAAAGATACGACTAAATCTCCGGATGAGCCACCAAGCGACGTTTTAACTTTATCTATTCCAACTAAGTGCGAAAGTTCAACCAAGGGATTTTCAGGAGTAGCTATCGAAACTTGCCTACCCGCAGCTTGCAAAGACAAAAACAAAGATAAGGCAGCTGCCATTTGATCCACACTGGAATCTTTTGGGGCAACAACAGCAATGCTTTTTGAGCTTCCTAGAAATTCGTTAAGTTTTGATAGTGTTTGATCCATAAAAATCCTTGTTTAGCCTTGGGATATTACCATATCTCCAACTCTAAAGTCAAATTCGTTTGAAAGCAGAATTCCCGCTTCCTCCCCTTTTTCTGCCTTTGAGGTTTGTTCCTTTCCTTTTCGAAGAGAAGTAATCGTCCCCTCACCAACCACAGCATCGTCTCTTTCAACTTTTACCTTATCTCCTTTTGCAACGCGTCCATCCAAAACCGCGATTCCGAGAATGTTTTTCTTATCAAAAGGGAAAGATGCTAAAATTTTAGCTTTACCCAAAATTTTTGGCTCTAAAGATAGCCTTTTCCCTTCCAGAAAATCTTCGATTTCAGCTATCATTTCATAAATCAAGTTATAGTTTCTAAAAATAACTTTTTCTTCCCGCGCCTGCTTTTCAACAGCAGGAGAAATGCGTGCATTGAAACCTAGAATTATGGCTCCTACCGACTTGGCAAACATTACATCGGCGGGTGTAACTTCTCCGGTTTTTTGGGAAACAATATTTATTTTCTCTTCAACCGCAGCGACAATAGCCTCCAAAGAGCCGTAAGAATCAGCAATTATGGCAACCCTTAATAAATTTTCAGATCCTTCGCGAAAAGCTTTAATAGAGCTTTTTAATGTGTCTTCCTCTTCGATCTTTTCTCCTTTTTTATGAACAATTGAGCCAACAGCCGGAACTTTTTCAAATCCCAAAACCTCTATCGCATCTCCAACAACTGCCTCTTTTAGAGGTTCTCCTTTGTCGTTAATTAAACCTTTGACTCGAGCCTCTGCATCTTCTGCTGAGATTTCGTCCCTGACCGATAATTTTCCGCCTTTTATAACCACTGTTGCTTTGGGACCTGCTTTTGAATCAAGCTTTGATTCAATAATTACTCCTTTGAATATATTTGAAGTTTTAACAGGGTGAACATCCGAAACCAGAAGAATCAAATCTAAAAGTTCTTTAATATTGTCTCCTGTTTTCGCAGAAACCTCGATAACAGGGGTGTCTCCTCCTTTTCCTTCAAGCAAAACCTCTTCCTTTAAAAGCTGACCTTTAACTTTTTCCGCATTTTTATCCGCAACGTCAGATTTTGTAAGAACTACTATATATGGTATGTTCGAATTTTTGAGGATTTTTATGCTTTCTTTTGTTTGAGGCATAACTCCGTCAACCGAAGAAACTACCAAAAGCCCGATATCCGCGACTTTTGCGCCACGGCCTCGCATTTGCATAAAAGCCTCATGTCCTGGTGTGTCTATAAAGGTTATTTTTCGGACTTTCCCTTCATGGTTAACCTCTACTTGGGATGCCCCGATTTTTTGAGTAATTCCGCCGTGTTCTCTGGCAACAATGTTGGTTTTTCGGATTGCATCCAAAAGTGAGGTTTTCCCGTGGTCAACGTGACCCAAGACCGTTACCACCGGAACCAAAGCTACGGAGTGAACAGAGGCTTGAGTTTTAGATAAATTCTTAGTAACTTTGGCCATATTTTAGAAAACAAGTTTCCCATATTAGCTCGAGCTCTTGGGCGAACTTGTGTTTGTATTTTGATTTTCGCTTTGGACAGGCTCAACTGATTCTGTATTTTGATGTTCGTCCTGGACATTTTGCGAACTTGTTTCATCCTTATCTGCTGTTTGCGCAATTGCGCCTTCCTGGGTTTCTGGCTGTTTGTCAGGAGCTGGAAGCTTGCTGGCATCGTTTGGAACAGCCTGAGCAGCTTCAACGACCTGAGGCTGAACTTGGACTGCTTCAGGTGTCTCGTCTTTCACTTCTTCAGCCTTTACTGCCTCTTCGACCACTTCTTTTTTAACCACCTCTATAGGTTCTTTAGCCAAGCTTTTGTCTTCTTCTATTTCGATCCTGTAACCAGTCAATTTTGAGGCAAGTCTTACGTTTTGTCCCTCTTTTCCGATTGCAAGCGATAGCTCTTCGGGAGCTACTTTAACGTGTGCTGTTTTTTCCTTTTCGTCTAATTCAACTGTAAGGTTTTTTGCGGGAGAGAGGGAATTTGCAACGTATTGTTTCTGGTTTTCGCTCCATTGGATTATGTCTATTTTCTCGAGTCCCTGAAATTCGGCAATAATTGCCTGAACCCGAACACCTTTTTGGCCGACACAAGAACCAACTGGATCTATTCCTGACTGGTTTGAATAAACAGCAACTTTGCTTCGATTACCGGCCTCTCTTATAATCGCTTTTATTTCGACTGATCCTTGGGCGACTTCCGGAACTTCGCGCTTGAAAAGGCCCTGTAAAAGTCCGTTGTGCGCTCTTGAAACGATGATTTCCTCTCCTTTTATTCCTTCTTCTATTGCAACAAGATAAACGACAATTCTTTGGTTTAGGTGATACCTTTCGTTTTGGATTTGCTCGGCAGGTGGCATAATTCCTTCGGTTTTGCCGATATCAATGATTATGTTTGGGCCTGCAAAACGAAGTACCATTCCATTTACAATCGACCCCATTCTGGATCTGTAGTCAGAGAGTATTGCTTCTTTTTCTTTTTCGCGGATTTTTTGAAGTATTACCTGTTTTGCAGTCTGGGCTGCAATTCTTCCAAAGCCAGGAGGGGTTACGTCCTTTTTGTCGTGTAAAATTTTAGCCTCACCTGTGTTCTGGTCAAGCTCGGCAACGTACTCTTCGGTTTCGACCTCCGGATGGTCTTTTTTATAAGCTGCCAGAATTGCGTTTTTAACCGCATCAAGCACAATCGAAGGGTCAATCCCACGCTCTGTTGAGACCTGATTTAAAGCTAATGCAAATTCCGATCTTTGAATCGCCGGCATAGTTGAGGTAGTATATCATATCTCAAAATATTTAAAAAGAAGCTCCAACCGAGGACTAAAGGATATAACCGAACTCTCTGACAAGATGACCAAACTGAAGATTTTTTCTCACGGCTATTGCCTCTCGAAGAGCTGTTTTTGATGCATCACCCTTGGTGAAAAGACCTCGAACCGCACTTTTAGCAGGTTTCGGTATTCCGTCGAGGTCCGATTCCAACCATGCCTCTCTTCCTTCAACAAATCTCATCTGGCAGGTGAGGTATTCAAACATTCTATCTCTAAATTCTTTTATTTGCTCGGCTGTCAGATTAGAAACTCCTTTTTCTCTTAGAGCTACCAGAATGTCTATATTATCCTCCCTAAAAAGCGCGTCTCCTTCGGGAATGAAAACTGCCGGTCCATCGATAAGACAGCCGTTAACATCTGACATATCAACTCCTTTAGTTATTATATGAGATGAGGGAGTGAGTAGCGGCTGGATCACAGTACCGTCCTTAAAACCGGGTTTGGTAGCATTGATCGTATCGCGTGTTAGTTTTTTATCGTCCGGCGTAAATAGTTCCCTGTGATACCTTAAATTCACTCTACTAAGAAATCCAACAGCTATTTCTGCACTCTCCCTTTCGTTATATCCTGTTGATCTCTTTCTCCTGCCGTCTTTCTCTTCCCATACCTGAACAGTATCGTGGAAAAGCGCATTTATTCTGCCCAGAGCGACATCCTTTGTTGTAAGAAGGGTCGGGTTCGCAAACCGCGCGGTATCAAGAATCGAAGCAGTTCTTCTTTCAGCTCTTAAAGCATGTAAACCCCCATGATAAGGAAGATTAGAAAGATAAACTGGATAGTGGTCGGGATTTTGCTCAAAATTTCTCTCGATTATCGCAAGCGCTTCTCTTCTTCCCTCATGGACGATACGACTCCATAAAGCCCCATCAGCTTTTTCAGGTATATGTAATTCGGCAAACATAATAGAGAGGTATTATACTACTATCGGACTAAATTTCCCATTCTTGATTTTCAGAACCAGCCTTTTTTGCCTTTTGAGGATTCTAACTGCTGTAGAATTCTTTTTTGCTCGGAAGTCAGGCTTTTTGGAACCACTACCTTGATACGAACATAGTGGTTGCCTTTGTTTGAACTTTGAACATGCGGGACTCCTCTTTGTGCAAGGCGAATAACAGTACCAGGCTGGGTACCTGTAGGAATTTTGAGTTTTACAGGACCGTGAATCGTTTCGACTTCAATCTGGTCTCCAAGAGCTGCCTGAGAAAAGGATATCTCTTCTTCAGAAATAATGTCGTATCCTTCCCTTTGAAACTTGGGATGAGGATTTACTTCGATAATTACATCATAATCTCCAAACCGGATTCGCGAACCATTATCGACACCTGCAGGAATTTTAATTGTCTCTGTTTTTCTACCAATTGTTACTTTTTTTGTTGCGCCTTTTACAGCGTCCATAAAATCTACGGTTAGAGAATACGTTGGGCGTCTTTGGCGGCTTGCTCCTCCAAAAGGATTTCCACCGCCGAAAAATTGCTCAAAAATTTCAAAGGGGTCGGAAAATCCTCCAAAATCAAAGTCAACATTAGGGTTTCCCTGCCCGCCTGTGGAATAATAGGAATACGTAAAAGGTCCGTATTGACCGGACTGTGTGCCGCCGAAGGGTCCTTGTCCTGCTCCTTGTTCAAAAGCTGCTGAGCCAAACTGGTCGTATGTCTGCTTTTTTTGAGGATCGGATAAAACTTCGTACGCTTTTGTTACCTCTTTAAACTTTTCTCCTGCGTCTTTTGATTTGTTTCTGTCAGGATGATATTCAAGCGCCAATTTTCGGTACGCCTTTTTAATCTCGTCTGCAGATGCGTTTTTGGAAACTCCTAAAACTTCGTAAAAATCTTTCGCCATATTGCTTTATTTTACTATAAAGGCGCTATTCGCGCCCATTTGAATATTGAACTATTTATTGAATATTAGTTTACGACTTCGCCTTCGACCGGCTCATCCTTGTCCGACGTAGCTTTAGCAGAGTCGGATGATTTTTGTTCACCGTCTGAACTTTGGTCGCCTGTTGGCTGTTCTGTTGAACTTTGTTCTTGCTGTTGAGACTGGTAAGCTGCCTGTCCTACTTTTTGGAGTGAGTCTGACAAATCTTTTGTTTTTGTTTCGAGGTCTTCTTTTGTTCCGGTTTCAAGAACTGCTTTGAGTGCTGCAATTTTTTCTTCGACTTCTTTTTTTGTGTCGGCCGGAACTTTATCTCCTCCGTCTTTCAGTGCTTTTTCCGCAGTAAATATTAATGAATCAGCCGAGTTTTTAGCTTCAATTAACTCTTTTTTCTTAGCGTCTTCTTCGGCGTGAAGTTCTGCCTCTTTGGTCATTTTTTCAACTTCTTCTTTTGTAAGGCCTGTCGAACCTGTTATTTTTATGCTTTGCTCTTTACCTGTTGCTTTGTCTTTTGCCTTAACGTCCAGAATTCCGTTTGCATCTATATCAAACGAAACTTCGATTTGAGGAACTCCTCTGGGAGCAGGCGGAATTCCGTCAAGAATAAATCGACCTAATGATTTGTTATCTGCTGCCATTGGCCGCTCGCCCTGGAGAACATTAATTTCAACCTGAGTCTGATTATCTGCGGCAGTAGAAAAGACCTGGGATTTACTGGTTGGAATGGTTGTATTTTTAGAAATCAAAGGCGTTGATACGCCACCCAAAGTCTCAATTCCAAGCGTTAATGGCGTAACGTCGAGCAAAAGCACGTCTTTGACCTCTCCTCCCAAAACTCCACCTTGAATTGCTGCTCCCACAGCAACAACCTCGTCCGGATTAACCGATTTATTCGGCTCTTTTCCAAAAAACTTGGTTACAACCTCGACAATCTTTGGCATTCTGGTCATTCCTCCGACCAAAACAATCTCATCTATATCTGAAGTTTTGACTTTAGCATCTTTTAGAGCTTGATCAACCGGTTTTAGTGTGCTCTGGACCAGAGGATCAACGATTTCTTCTAACTTAGCCCTGGTTAAAGTCATTGTAAGATGTAACGGACCAGATGAGCCTTGAGTAATAAATGGCTGGTTAATTTGTGCCTCTGTGGCTGATGACAGCTCTATTTTTGCCTTTTCTGCTGATTCTCTTAGTCTTTGGAGTGCTTGCGGGTCTTTTTTAAGATCGACGCCATTTTCTTTTTTGAATTCCTCGGCAATATAGTTAATAATAAGCTGGTCAAAGTCATCTCCTCCTAAATGCGTGTCTCCGTTTGTAGATTTTACTTCGTAAACTCCTTCTCCCAACTCCAGAATTGAAATATCAAAGGTTCCGCCTCCCAGATCGTAGACTGCAATGGTATGAGCATTTTTCTTATCCAAACCATAAGCTAAAGCAGCAGCAGTTGGCTCATTTATGATTCGCAGAACTTCGAGTCCTGCTATTTCCCCTGCTTGTTTGGTTGCCTGTCTTTGAGAATCATCAAAATATGCAGGGACAGTTATGACTGCTTGCGTTACTTTGGTACCAAGATACGCTTCGGCGTCAGATTTAATTTTTTGCAAAATCATTGCGGAGATTTCCTGGGGCGTAAAGGTCCTTCCCTCCACCTCGACAACCGCCATTCCGTCACGTCCGGATTTAATCGTATACGGAAGCCATTTCATGTCAAACTGCACAGATTCGTCTGTAAACTTTTTACCCATGAGCCTTTTAATTGAAAAAATCGTGCTCTTGGGTTTTAAAACGAGCTGGCGTTTTGCAACGTCACCCACGACATGAGAAATCGGGTCAACAACCGAAGGAATTACATTGCGGCCTTCACGCGAATGTATTACCTTGGGCGTTCCACCCTCCATTACTGCTACTGCTGAATTTGTTGTTCCTAAATCTATTCCAATTATTTTACCCATATAATTTAAACGTAATCTCCTCTTTGCTCTTCTTCTTTTACAGTTTCTTCTGTTTTTTTGTCAATACTTTCTTTTCCAACAATAACTTTTGCCGGCTTGACTAATTTACCATTTAATTTATATCCCATACTTAATACATCTATAATTTTCCCTTCTGGACCTTCTTTAACTTCCACAACCTCGTGCAATTCAGGATCAAAAGACTCGCATTGAACTGGTTCAAGTCCTTCCTCTCTCAAAACTTCCCTGAACTGTTTAACAATCATCTCTATGCCTTCCAGCCAATTTGATCTTTCTCCTTGATCTCTGGCTGTTTTTAGAACAGTTTCTAGATGTTCCAGAGTCGGCAAAAGTTTTAAGATTAAACTTTTATTTGCCGATCTTATCCATTCTCCTTTTTCCTCTGCAACTCTTTTTTCAAGGTTCTGATAATCGGCAAGAGTCCTTTTTACTTGATTTTCAAGCTCTGTGACTTTTTCCGATTTTGATTCATCTTTCTCTTCATGTTTCTTCATTACCATCCTGTCGCAACCTCCGAAATAAGATCCCTGAAATACCGTACAGTCGGAATAATATATGTATAATTAAGTCTGTTTGTCCCCAAAACTCCGATTCGGCCTTTTACGTGTCCTCCCGTTTCGTAGCTTGTAAAAATAAATCCATAGGGTCCCTGGAGTCTTGGACCTAATTCGCCTTCGAACAAAACGTGTACGTCCTCATCCTCTTCGGTTGGAAAAAGATCTCTTACATAGTCTAGCTCATCCAACACGGAAAATAAATTCTTGGTTATATCGATGTCGTAAAATTCGGGCATATCCAAAAGATTTGCATAACCGCATGCGAAAAAATCTCCTTCGTCTGTTGTTGTTATAGCAAGCGCTTTAGTTTTTTCGGCTAAGTTTTTGGTTAGCTCTTGTAAGAATTTGTCTTCTTTTTCCCGGTAATCCCAGACTTTTTCTTTGACTCCAACCTCCTCTGTTACAGATACTTCTTTTTCCTTCATTAATTGATTTACGTAAAATTTAAGTGCCTGGGATGTTGGAATTCGACCGGATGAAATATGAGCTTTTTTTAAGTAGCCTAGGTTTGTAAGCCTTACCATTTCGTTTCGGATAGTAGCAGGAGAGGCTGTAAGATTATGCTTTTTTTCCAGAGTTTCCGAACCAACAGGTTCTGCTGTCTCTATATATTCTTCGATTAGAGACTTTAAAATATCAATCTGTCTTTGAGTCAGTTCATTCATATGTAATATCAAGCCCGCAGGGCTTCTAATTGGATCCTGCCTGATGAGGATTTAGCAGTAATATAACACGACTGCCAAAACTTGTCAAGTACCTTAAAACTTACGATAGAACGCGATCCTGAGCGAAGCCGAAGGATCAAGCCCTTATGTGTTACTATTTATTTATGCGAAAAGATAGAAGAAACTTTTTATTTTTGGCCATAAGTTTGGCTAGTTTCGGTTTGTTAATTTATTTTATATTAAACTTTTCGCCTGACAGGAATTTTTCGGTCTTAAATATTTCATTACCTACTTTGCCTGTTTTTTTCTCTTTATTTTTTGTTTTTATTTATGAAATGCTTACCTTTTTATTAAATAATCAAAGACGTGGATTTTTGATAAGTTTTTTTTCAACAATTTATTTAATTTTAAGGTTCAACCATCTTACTCACCCATTTTTTGCGATTTTGACTTTAGCACTTTTAGTAACTTTTGACCTAACTTTTAAGCGCCGAAGCTAATCATATGGTAAAATTTACGCATGAACAAATTTTTTATAACAACTGCGATTCCTTATGTTAATGCAAAACCTCACATAGGCCATGCCTTGGAGTTTGTGCAGGCTGATGCTGTTGCAAGATATCATAAAATAATTGGAGATAAAACTTTACTTTTGTCAGGAGCAGATGAGAATGCAATCAAAAATGTCCAGGCAGCGGAGAAAGCAAAAAAACCTGTTCAAGTTTTTATTGATGAGAACGCAAAATTGTTTGAACAATTGGCAGAAAAATTAAATGTAGATTTCGATATATTTCAGAAAGGAAGCTCCCCTGCTCACCACAAGGCTTCGCAAAAACTCTGGGAGCTATGTTCTCATGATATTTACAAAAAGGAATACACCGGAAAATATTGCGTGGGTTGTGAATTGTTTTATGAAAATTCGGAATTAAATGAAAATGGAGAGTGTTTCGAACATCCCGGGAAAAGGCTAGAAGAAGTTTCGGAAGAAAACTATTTTTTTAAACTATCTAAATACGAAAACGAGATTAAGAAATTAATTGAGTCAGATACTATTAGAATAGTTCCTGAAAGCAGAAAACACGAAGTTCTTTCGTTTTTAAATCAAGGGCTTAAAGATATTAGTATTTCCAGAAGCAATAAACGCGCAAAGAATTGGGGCGTCCCTGTTCCTGAGGATGATACACAGAGAATCTATGTTTGGTTTGATGCTCTAAACATTTATCAATCAGGGGTCGGTTTTGGAAGCGATGAGGCAAAATACAAAAAATGGTGGCCGGCAAATGTCCATGTAATCGGAAAAGGAATTTTAAGATTCCATGCAATTTATTGGCCGGCATTTTTGCTTTCCGCAAAATTAGAACTACCAAAAAATATTTTAGTTCACGGATATATAACAATCGATGGACAGAAAATGTCCAAAAGTTTGGGAAATGTTATAGATCCTGTTGAATTAATAGAAAAATACGGAGCAGACGCTTTAAGACTTTATTTTTTAAAGCACGTTTCACCTTTTGCAGATGGAGATTTCTCCGAAAAAAAGTTTATTGAGGTTTACAATGCCGACTTGGCAAACGGTCTTGGGAATTTAATATCACGTGTTGCAAAACTTTGCGAGAGTTCTAATTTTGACGCTAAACATTCACTCTCCCATTTAATTAATGTTGAAAAATATTCAGAAGCTTTGAATGATTTTAAATTTAATGATGCACTTTCTTTTGTTTGGGAAAAAATCGAAGATCTGGACAAATATATAAATAACGAAAAACCTTGGGATCTTATAAAAAAACAGGATAAGAAATTAAAAGATGTTTTGTCCCACGCAGTCGACCAAATTCTTGAAATTGCAGTACTTCTCGAGCCATTTCTTCCCGAAACTGCAAAAAAAATCGAAGAACAATTTAAAGGCCCGAAAATTAAATCACACAAACCGTTATTCCCCAGAATTTGAGCCTAATGAAAAACATGAGTCACCAGCCATACAAGCAATAAGAGACTCAATGGCACTCCCAATAATCAACTCACAAGGTATAACATACAACTCCTTTCTGCCTTTATATTAGATATTTGAAGTCAGGAGAAAATAAATAATTAGAAAGAGAAGGGTAAGACTGGTAAACTATATGTATGGTTGACGTTCATTGCCACTTGAATTTTCACTCTTTTGAAAAAGACTACGACGAAGTTATTAAAAAAGCTTTTGATGACGGAGTTGAAAAAATTATAAACGTCGGGACTTCGATTGAATCGAGCGAAAAAGCAGTTGAACTGGCTGAAAAATATGAAAATCTTTACGCGATTGTCGGAGTCCATCCTCATCACGTCGATAAAGTCGATGATGATTTTATAGATGAACTAGAAAGATTGGCAAAGCATAAAAAAGTTGTTGGAATCGGCGAAACAGGGATTGATTATTATTCTTATAAATCAAATGCAATCGTTGACCCAGAAATCCAAAAAGATGTTTTTAGGAAACAGATTGAACTCTCAATTAAGCTAAAACTTCCTATCCAGATTCATAACCGTCTCGCTGGCAAAGACATTGTAGAAATTATTGAATCTTACAAAAGTGAACTTTTGAATCCACCAGGAATGTTTCATTGCATGTCCGGCAATCTTGAACTTCTAAAAAGGGTTCTTGATCTTGGGTTTTATGTTGGATTTGACGGGAATATAACTTATGAGGGTATTGCTAAAGGCGAAGATACGCCTCTTTCCGAACTCGTTAAGTTTGCGCCGATCGATAAAATCGTCACGGAAACCGACTCTCCGTTTCTTACTCCAGTGCCCCACCGGGGTAGCAGGAATATACCTTCTTATGTTATACTTGTGGGGCATTTTATAGGGAAAATCAAGGCTATTTCCGATGAGTCAGTCAAGGAAAATACTACTAAAAATGCAGGAAAAATTTTTAAACTCTGATGAATGATTTTTTTCTAAAATTATTTACACGCTATCCGGTAAAAACCAAGAGATCTTTGGAAATTTTGCCGGGTCTTTTTTCGTGGCTTCTTATTCTCTCTCCGGTTTGGGGCTCTTTTCTTGCCCCCTTTTTACTTGCCTGCTTTATACTTTTTTTCGACGTCTATTGGCTTTATAAGTCTTTCTCTTTAACCATAACAACTTATATTTCAACAAGAAAAATTAAGCAAGCCGAAAATGTTAATTGGCTGGCTGAAACCAAAAGGTTTGAGAGGTTTAATAAGGTTTCCCATGTTGCAATTATCCCAACTTACACTGAGTCTGTCCACAAACTAGGCGAAACTATAAACTCCTTAAAACAGCAAACGTTTCCGAGAGAAAAAATTTACGTTGTTCTAGCAATGGAAGAGCGCGAAAAAGAAGCCAAAGAAAAAGCAAGAATCTTAGCTGAGGAGTTTAAGGGAGTTTTCGGAGATTTTTTTGCAACCTTCCATCCTGATATAGAGGGAGAGGTAAAAGGCAAATCTTCTAACCAATCTTATGGGGCAAAAGTCGCTTATGAAAAATTAGTCTTAACAAAAAAAATAGATATAAATTATGCGACGATTTCGTCTGTTGATGCAGACTCAATTTTCGACAAACAATATTTTTCCTACCTTACATACAAATTCTTAAAAAATTCAAAAAGATACAATAAATTCTGGCAATCGGCAACAGTTTATTACAACAATTTCTGGAGAGTTCCTGCTCCAACCAGAGTCATTTCGTTTTTCGGAAGTTTGTGGAGATGCGCTGTCCTGGTACAAAGATATAGGCTCATTCCTAATTCTACCTATTCTCTTTCTTTTAAACTTCTGCAAAAAATAGGTTTTTGGGATACAGATGTTATACCCGAAGATTATAGAATTTTCTTTAAAGCCTTTTTCAAAATGGAAGGAAAGATTTGGGTCGAACCAATATTTTTAAGAACCTCCATGGACGCCGCACTCTCTTCAAGCTTTATAAGAAGTCTTAAAAATAAGTACGACCAGGAACATCGATGGTCGTGGGGAGTTTCGGATGATCCGCTGTTTATAAAATGGTGGGCAACTGTTCCTAATGTTCCTTTTTTCAAAAAAACAATAATTCTTTACAATGTTTTACTGGACCATTTTTTGTGGCCTGTTAACTGGTTTATAATAACTGTCGCTGCTAACATCATGCCTTTTATTAATCCTTCATTTTCAAGAACTGCTATTGGGTACAGCTTGCCGAAACTTTCCGGATTTATATTAACTATATGTCTTTTATCCTTATTCTCTATGATAATTATCGACTATAGAAATAATCCAAAACATTCTCAGTCGACTTTTAGAAAAATGCTGTTTCCGCTTGAATTTTTACTTCTCCCTTTCGCCGGATTCTTCCTTTCGACTTTGCCCGCAATCCTTTCTCATACAACGCTTATGCTTGGAAAAAGAATTGAATACAAGGTCACAGAAAAACTCTGATGAAAATTCTGGAGAAACTCGAAAGGAGCTCTGGTTTTTGGTTTCTTCTTGCCTCCTCCGGTATTTTCTTCATTTTAAGATTTCCTTCTTTATTTGAGCCGAATTGGTATGGAGACGAGGGAGTGTACCAAGCCTTGAGTTTTGCGATGAGAAACGGAAGACTGCTTTACCAAGGAATATGGGATAACAAGCCTCCCCTTTTGTACCTTATCTATGAAGTTCTGGGGTCAGACCAATTTTTTATAAGACTTGCGTCTCTAATATTCGGCGTTGTTGCGATAATTTTATTCTTTAATCTTTCCAGAAAAATATTTTCTTTTCGAACATCGGCTGTAGTGACTTCAATTTTTGTGCTGCTTCTTGGCCTTCCTATTCTTGAAGGCAATATTGCAAATGCAGAAAATTTTATGCTTCTTCCGACAATTGCCTCCGCATTTATTATTGTGAGCCTAAGAGATACTCAAGACAAGGCAAGACAATTTAAAAATACTTTATTAATTTTTCTTTCGGGATTTCTTTTGAGCCTCTCTTTCCTTTTTAAAATTGTTGCTATCTTTGATTTCGGAGCATTTTTGTTTTTGCTTTTCTTTATGGATGCAAATTTAATAAAACATCTTAAAAACAAAAAATACCAAACCTATGAAGTAAAAAAATTATTATTCTATATATTTGGCTTTCTCCTATTACCTGTATTAATAGCATTATTCTTTTTAGTAAAAGGCGCTTTCCCTTATTTTATAAATGCTACATTTTTTTCAAACATAGGTTATGTCGGCTATGGCAACAGTTTTGTGATTCCTCAAGGGCTTTTGATTTTGAAAATTACTACACTTCTTGCTTTTTCCTACTTTATATTTTTGAAAAGAAAAATTTTAGGTCATGCGGGCGTTTTAGCACTCCTTTGGTTTTCTTTTTCTTTATTTAATGCATTCTTTTCTCAAAGACCATACACCCATTACCTCCTTGTTCTTCTTCCTTCCTTTTGCATATTATTAGGATTTTTAATAGAAAATAAGAAATTGAGGAGTTTAAATATTGTTTTAATTTTGGTTTCGCTTTTTCTAATCACCAAAAACTTTAATTTTTACGAAAAAATTTTGCCCTACTATGGAAATTTTTTCTCTTTTATAAGCAACAATAAAAGTGTTTCAGAATATCAAAGATTCTTTGACAGAATAACTCCTGTTGATTATGAGCTTGCTTCTTTTATCAAATTTAATACCAAACCCCAAGACTATATTTTCACATGGGGAAATAATGCACAAATTTATAAACTTACGGATAGACTTCCGCCCGGAAGATACACTGTTGCATATCATATAACTGGAAGTAAAACCGGGATAACTGAAACTGAAAGCGATTTAAATTCTAAAAAACCTAAATTTATTATAATAATGCCTTATATGAATTACTTTCCTTTCAAGTTAACAGGTTATTCACGAAGAATTGTTATTGATGAGGCATATGTTTATGAACGCACTCTTTGAAAATATAAAAGAAGATAAATTACTGGAAAGGGGATTCTTGCTTAACTTTTTTATAATAATAGTTTCACTTTTATATATTCTTCTTTATTTTAAGAATCTCCCACCCTTTATTCCAATATTTAATCAGTTGCCATGGGGCGAGCAAAGAATAGCAGGAACAATCTGGATATTCCTGTTACCTGCGATAAGTTTTTTAATATTCGGAATAAATCTGGTGTCTTCCTCAATGTTTTATAAGAAAAATCCTTTGATAGCAAGGCTTTTCTCAGTAACATCCTTTTTAGTATCAATCCTTGCTTTTCTTTTTATAGTAAGAACAATACATACTGTCTTTTGATGTTTTTATCTAATTATGTTTTCTAATTTGGACCTTATTGTTTTTCTTCCTATACTTTTCGCATTTTTAATAACCTTATTAGCAACTCCTCTGTCAATAAGGCTTATAAGAAAATTTAGCATTCTTGACGATCCAAAAACCCATAAGCATCCTGCTGTAATTCATAAAAAACCGGTGCCTCGCGGTGGAGGGATACCCCTTTTTATCGGAGTATTTGTTTCTGCATTAATTTTTATTCCTATGACAAAAGTTACAATAAGTTTCTTAATTGCCGCTTTTATCTCCCTTGTTGTTGGGATCTTAGACGACAAACTTGACCTTTCTCCATATTTTCGATTTGCAATGAATATAGTTTCCGCTATTATCGTTGTTTCTGCGGGGACAACTGTACCCTTTATAACCAATCCTTTTGGCGGAATACTTTATCTTAATCAACTTCCATTCTTGGCAGAAATTATAGCTGTTGTCTGGATCGTATGGGCGATGAACATGTTGAATTGGAGCAAAGGAGTAGATGGGCAAATGCCGGGGATTGTTGCAATCTCTGCGGCAGTAATCGGAATCTTAAGTCTTCGCTTTATTGCTTTAGACCAGAATAGTTTAGTAGCCGCCAAGCTTAGTTTTATAATTGCTGGCTCTTCGCTTGGTTTTTTAATCTATAATTTTTATCCTGCCAGAATTTTCCCCGGATATAGTGCGACCTCTATTTATTTGCTTTTGGCCGTTGTCTCTATCCTTTCTTCTGCAAAACTTGCAACGGCAATCTTAGTTATGGGTGTTCCCATGGTTGATGGAATTTTTACAATTCTAAGGAGATTAATTTCAGGAAGATCACCTTTTTGGCATGATAAAAAACACTTACACCATCTGCTTTTAAGCCTAGGGCTTTCACAAAGAACAATTGCTTTGTCTTATTGGATATTTTCTGCTATATTGGGTGCGCTTGCTCTTGTTTTATCAAGTCGCGGTAAACTTTTTGCCATAATACTTGTTTTAATAATTGTTTTTGGCGGAATTTTATTCCTCCAATTTTTAGTGAGACGGTATAATGAAAAATCCAGCTTTTAAATTAATCTATAACACTATCCGATTGGTAAGACCCAGGCAGTGGATTAAAAATTTTGCAATATTTGCTGCTATTACTTTCGGGGGAGAACTTTTTAATCCAATATTTTTTCAAAAAGTATTTTTGGGATTTATTGTCTTTTGTCTTCTTTCATCGGCAACATACATTATTAATGACGTATTTGATATTAAAAAAGACAAACTCCACCCCTTCAAAAAATTTAGACCATTAGCCCACAATGATCTACCTGTTACTCTTGCAGTTTTTCTCTCTGCTTTATTTATACTTCTATCTTTTGTTATAAGCGTCAATGTTACCCGGTCCTTTTTTCTTGTAACTCTTGTTTACCTTGGTATCCAATTTCTCTATTCGAGTTTTCTAAAAACAATCGCAGTTGTTGATATTTTGGCAATTGCGGCCGGGTATATTTTAAGAGTCTATGCCGGGGAATTTGCAACCGGCCTTCATTTATCCGTATGGCTTCTTCTTACAACAATTTCCATTTCGCTTTTTCTGGCAGTCGGGAAAAGGAGATCTGAACTAACGTTAATTTCAGGACTTGGGGGCGCGAATATAGCAGCAACAAGAAAATCTCTTTCACATTATTCCGAGAGGCTTTTGGATGTTTACGCTTCTATATTTGCAACCAGTACTTTTATAACCTACTCTCTTTTTACTTTTTTGGAAAACTCAAAGGGTTTTAAATTGACTCTTGGAGTTCTTTTGCCCGAATTTCTCCCTGCTTTTTTCCAGAGAAAGTGGCTTATGATAACAATAATTCCTGTTGTTTATGGACTTATGAGATATCTTCAGGATGTCTACGAAAAACATGAGGGGGAAAGTCCAGAAAGAGTCCTTTTATCCGATATCCCTCTTCTTATAACTGTTGGAGTATGGGCAGTTCTTGTTATTGGAATTATTTACTTCGTCGGCCCTTAGGGTTGTTTTTGGGCGTATTGGGAGGAAACCCAACCGACTGTTCCGTCTTTTAACTTAATCTTGAACCATCCATTTTGCTCTTCTAATAAATCGTATTTTTCTCCCGGCAGAACTTGACCGACTTGATTCCCCCCTACTGATGCTGAATCTCTAACCCTAAGAAATCCGGTTGGAGTATCCAGAATTAAAATTTTTGTAACCGAGACAGGAGAGGGTGTTGTAGTTGCAGAAGGACTGGATGCTGCTTCGTTTGATCCAAGAAAAACTAACGCATTCAGTTGGTAACCTTTGACCGTCCTTATTCTGACAATTTTATCTTTGTAACCGTTTTTTGTTAATTTTATTTCATGATCGGATTCTGTTATATCGCTTGTTTTTGTGGGTGTTAAACCAAGTTCTGTGGAGTCTAAAAAAAGTTTTGCCGATGGTGGAAATGAAATAACAGAAAGAGAGATATCATTTTTACCCTGAAGTTTTAAAAGATTTATAACAGATCCTGAAGACTGACCGCCTTCGCCAAAACTTCTATCAACGACTGTTAATACTTTTTGCGAAATTGGGATTTTTTGTTCGAAAGGAATAAAGTTGCCCTCAAGTGGGACAAGACGAATATTATATTCACCAATATCAAGCATATCTTTTAGCTCGCAGCGACATAAAGGAGTTTGTCCAATAAGCTTTCCGTTTATATAAACTTTACTTGATGGTTCGGACGTAACCTGCAAGGCTCCTTTACCCAAATTTCTGTTAAGCAGCAAAACAGAAATACCAAAAGCTGCGATTGCGGCAAAAGATGCAACTGAGATTGCTAAAAGTCTTCTCATGAGGCTTAATGATAACAAAGTGGGGATTTTTTGACAACCTTAAAGTATCAGTAGTCCATTCCACCCGGAGGCATTGCAGGGCCTGATTCTTTTTTCTCGGGTATATCTGTTATTAGTACTTCTGTAGTGAGAATCATTGCTGAAACAGAAACTGCATTTTCAACAGCTGTTCTAGTTACTTTTGCTGGATCAATTATTCCGGCTTCAACCATATTGACGTATTCATTTGTCACAACATTATAACCATGTCCTGCTTCTTCTTTATTAATATTGTCAATGACTACATCGCCATTTATTCCAGCGTTTTCTGCAAGTTTTTTTGCTGGCGCTTCTAGCGCTTTTCTTAAAAGGTTCACTCCTGTTGCCTGGTCACTATCACCTGGTATATGTTTTAACAACTTAGGATCTAAAACTCTGATTGCTTCTAACAACACTACACCACCACCAGAGACTACCCCTTCTTCCAGAGCCGCTTTGGTTGCTGCAACAGCATCTATTACTCTCTCTTTCTTCTCTTTCATTTCAACTTCTGTTGCTGCTCCAACATTTATGACCGCGACTCCGCCCGAAAGCTTTGCCAGTCTCTCCTGTAATTTTTCTTTATCAAAGTCCGATGAAGACTGTTCGATTGCTCTCTTAATTTGTGCTACTCTTGCCTGAATTTGCGCCTTATTTCCTTTTCCTCCAATAATTCTCGCGTTTTCTTTGTCAGCCCAAACTTTGTCTGCTCTTCCGCAGTCTTCAATCGTAACCGACTCGAATTTTTTTCCAGTATCTTCTGAAATTACTGTTCCGCCTGTTAAAATTGCGATATCCTCTAGCATTTCTTTTCTCCTGTCTCCAAATCCAGGAGCTTTAATTGCTAATGTATTAAATGTTCCTCGAAGTTTGTTTACAACCAAAGTAGCCAGAGCTTCTCCTTCTATTTCGTCAGCAATGATAACCAAGTTTTTTGAAACTTTGACAAGGTTTTCAAGGAATGGCAGAAGTTCGTTAAGCGCAGAAACTTTCTTGTCTGTTATAAGAATATATGGATCTTCGATCTCTGCTTCCATTTTATCCGGATTAGTAACAAAATAAGCGGAAGCATAGCCTTTATCAAATTCCATTCCTTCTTTATATTCAATTTCAGTAGTTAAACCTCTGCCTTCCTCTACAGAAACTACTCCGTCTTTGCCTACTTTTTGAAGTGCTTCTGCAACCAACTTACCAATTGTTTCATCACCACCCGATATAGTAGCAATTTGTGAAATCTCAGCATTACTTTTTATATTTATTGTTTTAGCTTTTGTTTTAATAAATTCAACTACAGCTTTACTCGCCTCTTCCAGCCCTTTCTTTAGAAGCATCGGGTTGGCACCAGCAGTAATGTTTTTAATTCCCTCATCAACTATTGCCTGAGCAAGAACTGTCGCAGTTGTTGTACCGTCGCCTGCGACATCATTGGTTTTGCTCGCTGCTTCTTTAACAAGTTGAGCACCCATATTCTCAAATGGATCTTTTAACTCTATTTCTTTTGCAACAGTTACTCCATCGTGGACGACATTTGGGGACCCCCATTTCTTATCAAGGGCAACATTTCTTCCTTTAGGCCCAAGAGTTGTAGCAACTGCTTTAGCAAGTTGATCAACACCACTTTGTAATTTCTGTCTCGCTTCTTCAGCGTATTTTATATCTTTTGCCATAGGTTAATCCAAAATTGCCAAAATATCTTTTTCTTCAACCATTGTCCATTCTTCATGTCCTACCTTAACTTCATTTCCGCCCCATTTTTTGTACATTACTTTTTGTCCTTTTTTCACTGAAACAGGAATTAATTTGCCTTCGTCGACTCTTCCAGGGCCGGTTGCCATAACAAGGCCTACTTGAGGTTTTTCTTTAGCACTGTCAGGCAAAATTATTCCGGATGCGGTTTGCGCCTGAGCCTCCAGAGGCTTTATTAAAATGTTGTCAAAAAGAGGTTTTATGTTGGGCTCTGTATTCTTTGCCATAAAATATCACTCTCTTAAAGTGACTGCTAGAATTTATACCAAAAGCGCAACATTCTTGTCAAGGGGAGATTTGAACTTGACACTCAACTTTCACTTATATACGATGTATTTATGTCCTTACTTTCGGGCAAAAAGATTCTTTTGCTTGGGTTTGTAGTGGTTCTTTTGGTTATAATTCCACTTACCGTCTATTTAGTACAGCAGCAACAAAAATTAAAGGTCGGAGCTGCGCCAGCAAGCATACTTTCTTTCCAACCATCAGCTTCTACCATAGCCAAACCTGGCGATGCAGCAGTTTTTGTAATAAATCTTGATCCTGGAACTAATCAGGTTTCGTTTGTCAAACTAAGCATAAATTATGATGCAACTAAATTAATTGCAGACAGTTTGACGGCTAATACCGATGCTTTCCCAACAACTCTCCAGCCTGCAGTCACAGGAAACGGCAAGGCAACAATAACTTTGTCTGTGGGGTCATCTGCCGATAAAATAATAAAAGCTCCAACAATTGTTGCTAAAATTACTTTTAAAGTAGCATCGACTGCAACGGCGGGCGATACCCAGATTAAATTCGATCCTGATCCTGCTACTCAGATTTTATCTATTGCCTCAACTGACCAGTTTAATGAAAATGTATTGTTGAACTCGACTCCTGCTACTGTAACTATTGCTCAAGCAGCCATTGGAGGTGCAGCACCTACAGCAACTCCAACCCCGACACCAACAGCAACGCCGACTCCAACCCCGACACCAACAGCAACACCTACGCCACAAGGTGGCGCGAGTAGTTCAGGGGGAGGCACCAGTGCAGGCGGAACAGGTACAGGCACCACGCAAGTTGCAGTAGTCGCATCGCCAACTCCTGCTCCAACTCCCCAACTAACACCTTTGCCCGGATCGACAACTAAGGGCGGACTGCCCGCTGCGGGGCCAGGGGACAAAATTATTTCCGTAGGAGGCTTGGGAATTGTCTCTATAATAATTGGGGCTCTTCTTCTTTTTGGTCTTTAACCTTCAATCAGAGAAAAAAGCGCTTTTTGCGGTATATCGATTCTTCCTGTTTCCTGCATTCTCATTTTCCCTTTTTTCTGTTTTTTTAGAAGTTTATCTTTTCTAGTTCTATCCCCTCCCGACATTTTGGCCAAAACATCTTTCCTGTAAGGAGATATTTCTGTCCTTGCCAAAATTGTGCCTTCTGTTTTTGCCTGAATAATTTGTCTAAATTGCCGGCGTGGGAGAAGTTCTTTTAGTTTTTCTGCTTTTTCCCGTGCAATAGAGGCAACCTCGTCTTTATAAACAGTTTCGGATAAAATATCTATCGAAACGTCGTTAACAAAAATTTCCAGCTCGATCAAGTTTGCTTCCCTGTAATCCTTGATTTCATAATCGATAGATGCAAATCCCGAGGAAACAGTTTTTATATCTGATGTTAAATTTTTCAACAGCATGCTGTAGGGCATTTCGTAAATAAGAACTGCGGTTTTTTCCTGATAAATAATATTTATCAACGTTCCTCTTTTTTTCTCACATAAATTAACAAGTGTGCCAACATAATCTTTCGGAGTATAAATCGTCAGCTCCATATATGGTTCCAGAGTTTTATCTTCGCTTTTTTGGTATAGGACTTGGGGTCTTGTTAAAAGTGGTTCTATTCCTTCTTCCTGATTTAATCTTTCCTTAACAATCTCTGCATGCAAAAGCCCTAAAAATCCAACACGAAAACCTGACCCCAAAAATGAAGAATATTCAGAATCTATGGTTAGAGATGCATCGTTTAGGGAAAGCTTGCCTAAGGCTTCTTTTAATTTTGGGAAATCCTTTTGCTCTTTAGGATAGACGCCGAAAAAAACCATTGGGATAGGATTTTTATACCCCGGCAGAGGAGTTGTTTTTGCACCTTGCAAAGTTATGGTGTCTCCTACTTTTGCTAGCCTTATATCTTTTGCTCCTACGACCACGTACCCTATTTCCCCCGCTGTTAAATTTTCTTTCGGAAGAAGTTCTGGTGCAAAAAATCCTACTTCAGAAACGATAGGGTTTCCCTGGCTTTGAAAAAATTGTATCCTATCGTGTTTTTTGATACTTCCGTCGAAAACTTTTACAAACGAGACGACTCCGCGATGATTATCGTAAACTGCATCGAAAATCAGTGCTCTTAACTTATTATCGGCTGAGCTTTGCGGAGCAGGAATTTTTTTAACGATCTCGTCTAGTAATTCTTTGACGTTTTGTCCTGTTTTTGCCGAAACCTTAAGAATTTCTTCGGTTTTAAAACCGAACAAGTCAATCATTTGTTTTTCCGTTTCCTCGACTCTGGCAATATCCATATCAATTTTATTGATAACCGGAACTATTGCCAGATTTTGAGATTTTGCAGTGTTAAAATGGGCAACAGTTTGGGCTTGAACTCCCTGGGTCGCATCAACCAAAAGAACAACTCCTTCGCAACAAGCAAGGGTTCTTGAGACTTCGTAAGAAAAATCTATATGACCGGGGGTATCGATCAAGTTCAAAACATATGAACCATAATTCATTCGGACGGGAGCTAGTTTGATGGTAATTCCTCTTTCTCGACTAATAGGATTTTGATCGAGAAACTGTTCCCTCATCTGGTTTTTCGAAACAGAACCGGTTATTTCCAAAAACCTGTCAGCTAAAGTAGACTTACCATGATCAATATGCGCCACAATTGCGAAGTTTCTAATGTTATTCATGCGGGTATTTTATCACGAATTAGGAGTTTTATTTTTTGAACTGAATCTCTAAACCTTTGAATGCACCCCCTGGCAAATTCTTGAAAACAAAAAAATGGAGATGGGGCTCGGTCATCCACCCGGAATTTCCAGATACTGCTAGCTCCTGCCCTGTTCTTACCATATCTCCAACCTTAACTTTTGATGAACCTTTGGCAAGATGAAGAACCTGAGAAAGTTCATCATTTGGGTGTTTGATAGTAACATAATTTACATAACCAGCAAACTCTTCGGTTGAACCATAACGATCATTCGAATCAACCACATCAACAATTTCGCCTTCCAAAGGAGCAAGAGTCGGAGTTCCAAGGTCTACTAAAAAATCGACAGCGCCTTTGAATGGCCCTACATGAGCGGGGCTAATATCATATTCCTCCCCTCTTACCTCTGTTTCTCTCGGAAAAGGTTTAGAATAAACATTTACACTTTTGTCTAACTCAAAACTGGATGTATTTTCGCTCATAAATTTAAGGATTGAATCGGGTGCCTTCGATTGGCTCATCAGACTTTCCAAGAATTTGTCTCCAGTCGCCTACTCTTTTGAAAAGAAGTAAAAATAACGACGCTTCCCTTACATTAAAAAGCCAGGTTAAAAAAAGGTAAAAAGAAAGGCCGGCTAAAGATGAGATCCCAGTTAAAAGCAAAAGGCCAACAGTCCTTGTTGTGTCAAAGACTAGCTGGTCTAAAAGTTTTATCGGAACATACAGCGCAAAACCGGTTAAGATGCTTGCGATAAAAATTTTAACAAGAGGAAAAACTAAGGATTTTGTGTCAAAACCTCCTACTTTACGGTTTAGGAAAACAATCATAATAATAACATTTGCAATATTGGCAATTGAAAAAGCGGCAGCTATGCTTTCCACTCCGAAATGCCTTACAAAAATAAATATTGCTCCTAAAGCTATCATAAAAATTGTTGAAATAGTTCCGATTATTAACGGGATTTTGGTGTCATGAAGAGCGTAAAAACCTCGAGAAACCAGATAGATTAAGGCCTGGGCGAAAATAGAAATACTGAAAAATGCTAAAGTTCTTCCTGTCAAAACAGTTGCCTGCCAATCAAACTGGGAAGTTCCATAAATAAGCCTTACGATGGGAATTCTTAAAACTAAAAAAAGTACCGAAACCGGCAAAATTACATAAAGCATCTGATTCATGCTGGTTAGAAAAGTTGCTTTAAAATGTTCGATTTTATCCTTTTCTTTCGAAAGAATCGGGAAAGCGGCCTGGGCTATTGCCTGGCCAAACAAGACAACAGGGGCAAAAGCAAGGGTTTGCGCATAGTCAAAAATTACATAACTTCGCCCGGGAGTTGGTAAAAAAGAAATAAGAGTTACTATAAGAAGGGTCCCAAACTGAAAAATTCCTAAAGACAAAGTTCGAGGTCCCATGAGTTTTAAAACTTCTATAACTCCTTTTGTTTTAAAAGATATTACGGGCCTGAATGAAAAACCTATTCTTCTAATAAGCGGCAATTGTACTAAGACGAAAATTAACGCACCTAAAACAACACCAATAGCAGCCGAGGAAACTCCAAATACGGGCGAGAGGAGTTTTATTCCGATTATTATTCCTAGATTATAAGCTGCTGATGCAATTCCCGGGATGAAAAAGTGGTTGTAAGACTGAAGAATTGCAGATAGAAAACTACCTATTATAAAAAGGAGTTCTCCTGCAATTATTATTCTAGTTAAATTTGCCATAAGATCAATCTGAGTTCCGGAAAATCCTGGTGCAACAAGCGATGAAAATTGATTAGCAAAAACAAAGAGAATAAGCCCTATTACTAGAAAAGCCCCGAGGCCCAAAACAATAAGCGAAGACGCAAGTCTGTTTGCCTCCTCATACTTTTCTCGTCCAAGATATTGAGAAAAAACCGGGATAAATGCGGAAGATAGAGCACCGGCTATTAAAATTTGAAATAAAAAATCTGGAAGGCGGGACGAAGCAAGGTATATCCCTAATGTGTCCGATGCTCCAAATATGCTTACCAGAAGTCTCTGTCTAACGAGACCCAAAATTTGAGAAATCATAATAGTGGTTGCTATTACGAAAGCTGCGGATAAGATATTTGTTTGACGGGCAATTAAAATCGAGAGGCCTTTTTTAAAAATATTTCCCATATTTTTTTAGAAATTCAAGCTCTTGCTTTAGTTGGCTAGAACGCAAGCTCTGCTTATTGTTTCCTACAGTATAGCATGCTAAAATGCAGCCATGCCAGTTATTAAAAGTGCTTCAAAAAAACTTAGAGCGGACAGAAGCAAAGAAAAAAGGAATAATATTTTGCGTGATTTTTTAAAGAAAGCTTTAAAAAATGCAAAGAAAACTCCAACCGCGCAAAATATTTCAAAGGCTTCAAAACTCGCAGACAAACTCGCGAAAAAGAATCTACTGCATAAAAATAAAGCAGCAAGGATTAAATCTTCTCTCTCGAAATTGGGATCTTCAAAAAGTGTACCTAAAAAGAAGAAAACTGAAGCTAAAAAAGAAAAATAGAGCCTCAAAAATTTTTGACAAATACTCCCAAAATCCCTAGACTGAACTTATGGCCCGCAAGGATGCTTCTATAAATCTCGTTGGGGAGAACATAAATTTTTTAGATAGGTTTGTCACCTGGGCTCTAACCGTTGGAAGGGCTGTAGTTATACTGACCGAGCTTATTGCACTTATTGCTTTTTTATATAGATTTTCTTTGGACAGACAGTTAATTGATCTACACGCAAAAATAAAACAAGAGCAGGCAGTTGTTTTTTACCTTAAAAACGACGAAGACACATTTAGGAGTCTGCAGAATAGAATAAGCCTTGCTTCAAATTTTGGGATAATCTCCAAAGATAAAGTTAAAATATTAAATGACGTTACATCCCAAGCATCAGGCATCATTTTTAATGATATTGCAGAGCAGGAAGACAGGGTTAGAATAAATGCCAGCACAAACTCTGTTTTATCACTATCTAATTTCGTGAAACAGCTTAAAGCTTACCCGAAAATATCAAATGTTATTGTAGAAAAGATAGAAAACAGGACATCAAGCGCATCAATTACTGTAAGTCTGACTGCCCTTTTAAAAGGAGGGGGCAAAACACAATGAATAAAATAAAACAAGATACCAACACATCTAAAGGAACCGGGTTATTTAAAAGCTTTGATTATTCCAAATTTTTTCCAAACTTAGAAGAAGAAAGAACTCAAAAATTCACGACGATAATTTTAACAGTCATTACACTTTCACTTTTCGGAATTTTTGCAATCAATCCAACTATCTCGACTATACTAAAACTTAGAAGAGAATTGGACGACAATAACTTTGTAGATAAAAAGCTTCAGGAGAAAATAAACAATTTATCAAGTCTGCAAAAAAAATATATAATATTACAGAACGACCTGCCTATAATTTTTGCCGCTGTTCCTAAAGGTCCTGAGGTCCCGCTTCTTGTCGCACAAATTCAAGCAATAGCTAAAAACAACAATATTGCAATAGAAAATTTCCAGAGTTTTGAGGTTGAAGTTCCGACAAAATCGGCTTCCCGTAATTATTCATCGTTTTCATTTGCACTTTCTGCTGGAGGGACATACAATGACTTGTATAGATTTTTAACACAACTTTCCAACATGCAAAGAGTTGTTGCCGTCGAACTGCTCTCTCTGTCTAAAAAATCGATTTCCAATTCAATGGAGCTATCTATAAAAGGAAGGGCATTTTTTAATCCATGAAAGAAAAAGATATATTATTACTTCTAATACCCTTCTCCCTTATTGTCGTCTTATACATAGGCTCAAGCATTTATCATAATATTGTAACTTCAACAATTCCGGAAGTTTTAAATATTCAAATAACTCCAATATCTCCAGACTTCGATCAAAAAGCTATAATAGATATTAAAAAAAGGGATAAAATTGTGCCTGTCTTTGAAGCGGTTACATCGAGTCAGGTCGCAAGTTCGGGAGCAAAAGCACAATGAGAAAAACTATTTGGGACAAAAGAATACCTACTCTTCTGGGAATTTTTATAATAGCCCTTTCTATAGGCGTTACTTCTTACCTGGTGGGACAAAACACATTCTTCCAAGGCCGTGCCAGTCCGATTTCAACTCCTCAAAATATTCGAATAACTAATATATCCGACACGTCTGTCACAATATCCTATACTACGCCAGGTTCTGTATTGGGCACTTTAAATTTTGGAAAAGATACAAATCTTGGCCAGACGATAACCGACGACAGAGATAAAAATCAGATTAAGGAACATAAAATTCATACCTTCTCCATAAATAATTTAAGCCCTTCAACTAAATACTTTTTTTCAATATTAAGCGGTCAGGAATCTTTCCTGAATAACGGAGCGCCTTATCAATTGACAACAGGTCCAGCTCTTAAAGCTTTAGGTAACGTGGGTTTTATTGTCGGTAAAGTAGTTACTCCCGAGGGCAAAAATCCTAACGAGGCTGAAGTTTTTGCAACATCAGACGGAGTAGCCCCTCTTTCGACAAATGTAAAAAGTGATGGAACTTATACAATTTCTCTCGAAACCTTAAGAAAAGATGATTTATCCTCGTATGTAACTCTTAAAGGATCCTCAACAATAAAACTCCTAGTTGTAAGTGACAGCGGCAGTTCAAGCGTTCAAATACAGGCAAAAGCGATAAATAATGTCCCAGTTATTGTCCTCTCTCAAGATTATGATTTTGCACAAGATGAATCGACCCCGACACCTAATCCCAGTCCTTCGGAAAATTTTCCTAAAATAGCCAGTGGTAAATCCGGTGACAGTCCAAAAATTATAACTCCAACAGATAATCAAGGGTTTTCAAACCAGACGCCGACATTTAAAGGAACAGGGATTCCAAATGACAAAGTTAAAATAGTTATTCAATCAAACGAAATTATACAAACCGATATACCAGTTGACTCCTCTGGTAACTGGAGTTTTCAGCCGACAACAAACCTTTCTCCGGGACAACACACCATTACGATAATTGGAAAAGATGCTTTGGGGATTTTGAAAACAATTTCAAGAACTTTTACCGTCGCACCGGCAGAGGCAGCTCTGGCTCCAACGCCTACGCCAACATCAACACCTGTGCCCTCGGGGTCTCCCTCTCCCACTCCAACTCCAATAGCTACTCCGTCTCTAAGTCCGTTGCCTACACCAGTTGTTTCATCCACTCCATCTCCAACTCAAATTGCTTTGGTTACTCCAATGCCTTCTCCCTCTTCTATTAAGCTCCCAGCAACAGGAGAAAACGACATTCCAACAGGAATTCTGGGGATATCGGCAGCTGTTGCGGGAGGAATTTTTTTACTTCTTAGTAAACTTCTGCTTTAGATCATTTCCAGCTTTTGAGCCAGAAGTAGTGATTATTAAAATCCACAGGGACATGAACTCCAGTCCACAATGGATAAAAATAAATAAAAAGTAGAAAAAGAAGAATTAAAAAAGAAAAAGCAATAATTTTTCCCTCTCTACTCTCCCAAAATTTATTAAGAGTCGCTCCAATTGCAATTGTTAAAAATACTGTTGATGCAAGGTAATGGTAATTAAACATTATCCTTGGAGAGTGAAACCAAAAAATAAAAAAACTCAAATAAGAAATGACAACCAGGAAATTAGGAAATGTAAATTTTTTAAATAATTCAGAAATTAAAAATATTATTGATATTAAGCCAAACCATGCAATAAGTGGATTATCTAATGTATAAATATTTGCGACAGTATTGCTTTCGTAATTAACAAACAGCCAAACAGGCCGCAGATTAAACACCCATTGTTCAGGCCTTGACTGGTAAGGATGCGTTGCCTTAAGCCCCGTGTGATACCACCACATTTGTTGTTGGAGACCAATGAATGTCTGAAAATTTGAATTATTTTGCTCGGGCGGACTATGATGTCCGAGGAAAAAAGGAGTATAACTTGCTAAATAGATAATAAGTGGAATCACAAACAGCGAAAGTGAAAATTTAAGTATTTTAAAATTATTGAACAATTTTTTGTAATTTCGGGTTAAGAACAAAATTAAAATAATTCCTCCCGTAAAAACTCCCGTCCATTTCGATGCAAGTGTTAAACCTAATGCTACGCCCATAAGAAGATTTTTATTTTTCAGGAACAACAACATAGCCAGAAGAGAAAAAAATACAAAATAACTGTCGTTCATTCCAATTCTTGACATAACAAGAAGAAGACCGGATAAAGATGCAACCATTGAAGACAAAAAAGCAATTTTTCTGTTTTTAAAAAGAGTGAGTGCAATAAAATAAATAAGGATTATTATTCCTGTCCCAAAAAAGGCTGAAAAAAATCTCCAAGCAAATGGATTATCACCAAATATATTAATCGCTAAAACCATAAATTCCTTGGCAAGTGGCGGGTGCGTCCATTCATATGCAAAGCCTTGTGGCGGAGTATTCCACCATTCCCACGCAGCAGGATTATTTCTGAACATCTGTTGAGCGGTAAAAACATGATAAACCTCATCGAAAAAATGAGATGAGGGATAGTTTAAATTAATAAACCTAGTTAAAGCAGCAAATAAAAAAATGAGAATTTCCGGTAAAAAATGTTCAATTCTTTTTAGCATAAATCGACTGATAATAAAAAGTTAAGACAACACAAAATAATACCACCATTAGCAATGACAAAGTTTTGTAATTATTGTTTATAACATTATAGAAAAAATTATTTGCAAAGACAGGGTTTGAATAAACATAATTATAATAGTAGTAAACATACCACAAATTTATGAAATGAATAAGTGACGCAGTTATGTATATTGAAAAAATCAATTTAGATTTTTTAATAAGCGACGCAATCAAAATAAAAGCCAAAAACGGAAAAAGATATCTTTCGTGAATGCGTGTTAAAAAAAGATAAAAAGATAAAAAAGATAATGAGGCGGAAAGATAAAGTTCTTTATTATCAATTTTTTCCTTGAGTAAAGGAAGAATTATTAACAGCATAGATAAAATATAAAGAATAACTCCCCAAATCTTAAAAGAAAAAATAAATACCAGATTATCGGGTTTCCACCACCCAATTAAACCCCATAAATTAAAAGCAAAAAGAGAAGTATACGGGTATACGTTCTGGGATTTAAGAGCAAGCTGAAAAATTCCAAAAATCGGGTTTTTTGGAAAAAAGGGTAAAGACAATAAGATCAAAAAGACAATACAAAAAACTAAACTTTTGATTAATTTTAACTTTGTAAAATTTTTAGAAGCATGAATTAAAAAGATAGGGAAAATAGCAAGAGTATGAGGCTTTACAAGAATACCCAAGACTGTAAAAAAACTTGATTTAAATATTTTCTTTTTTTCTAATAAATAATATGAGGAAAGAATTAGAAAAAAAGTGAAGATTCCATCTATCTGTCCCCAAACCGAGCTGTTAAATAAAATTGCGGGGTTTAAAAGATAAAATATAAAAGAGGGTTTAGCTAAAAATTTATTATACCTTAAAACTATCTTATAAATAAAAAATGCTGATCCGATATCAAACATCGTTGTTATCGACTTAATAAAAATTTCAAACTCTAAACTATTAATAGGTTTTGATAAAAAATTAAATAAAGAACCACTACTCCAAAGAATATAAAGATATCCTGGAAAATAATCCGAAAAATAATTTGGCGAATAGAAATTATATTGACCAGACGTTGCAAGTTTTGCAGACCACGCTTTCCAGTCATTCATGTCTATTTTAAAAGAAGGAAAGAAAAAAAGACTAATCCGAAGTGTTAAAATAAAAACAATAAGAATTTTAAACATGGTATGAACTTCTTTCACATTTTACACAAAAACAGAACGCTAAGTATATCCCTTATTCTTTTCTTAACAACACTTAGTGTTTACTTGCTTTCCTACAGGGGTGAGGGTAAAAATTATAACTATTTTGTTTTGCTTGCAGATGCATTTCTGCATGGACGGTTGTATTTGACCGTGAATCCCCCATGGCTTAACGAGCTGGTAGAAATTAAGAATCATTTCTATATTGTCAGTCCTCCGATGCCTGCTATTCTTCTTATGCCTTTTGTATTTTTGTTTGGTCCTTCATTTCCTCAACCTATACTTTCTATATTAATTGGAAGCATGAATGTTGTTTTATCTTTTATAGTAATCCTCAAATATTTCAGGAGTGAAAAGTTAGCTTTGTGGATGAGTATTTTATTTGGATTTGGAACAATACACTGGTACCACGCTGAGGTTGGATCATCCTGGTATATTGCCCATATCATCGCTGTATTTTTTATCTGGCTTGCGCTTTTAGAGATAAAGACTAAACAAAGATTATTCTTAATAGGACTTTTAATTAGTTTTGCTTTTTTAAGCAGAGTTCCCACAATTTTTGCGGCAGTTTTTCCTTTAATTTTTTTATATGAAAAGCTCAGGAATCTAAAATCTATTACCTTGTATGCCTTAGGACTAGTGGTGGGAATATTGATCAACTCTTCATATAATTTTTTATCTTTCGGATCCTTTTTAAATGCTGGTTATTTTTTGATTCCGAATATTCTTAATGAACCATGGTATAGATATGGACTAGTTAATCTTAGATATATTTCTATTCATTTGAATGAACTATTCACTGCCATGCCAAAATTTAAGCAGGACTTTCCTTTCGTAATTCCTTCTTTGCTTGCAATGAGCATATTCTTTACAACTCCTGCTTTCTTGTTTTCATTCCTGGCAAAATTTAAAAAACGGCTCGAACTAGCTTCTTTGTTAACATTAATTGCAATAGCATTACCAAATCTAATGCACGGAGGCAATGGTTTTACACAGTTTGGATATAGACATACTCTAGACTTTATGCCATTTATTTTGTTCTTAACAGCATCGGGAATTGGTAATTTGAAATGGTGGAAAAAAACACTAATTATATTAAGTATACTTATAAACTTATGGGGAGTTTTAATGATTTCTTTCTTTAAGCTGTGGACTCTTTAAGCAGAGCTTGCGAGCTAATGCTCTAAAGCAGAGCTTGCGACCTTACTGGTCTTAAGGCAGAGCGGATGTTGAACAGCCGCCTAGAGTTATTTCGCAATCGATGTACCCCTGAATTTCTTGAAAATTTCCGTTACCGATTCTTGGAATAAGTACCCATTGGAAATTATATTCAGCGGTTATCGGAGGATTAATTAAAAGCCCTGCGCGCTTCTTTTCACTGTTTCCAAAGTCTATAATAGCGGCTCTTACTTTTGTGTTTTTCATGCTTTGGGAGAGTCTTATAAAATCATCTATTTCTGTTTGTTTTATATCAGTATCGATATTTCCTTTTAAAATTGTGTAAAGACTTATAAATCTGGCCGGGTTTAGAATAGTCTGAAACGAAAATATTTTATCTTTAAAAGATTTTATAACTTTTTCCTGTCTTGCCGACCTTGCGAAATCCGTTCCTTCATCTCCCTCTGCATGACGTGACCTCACAAATTCAAGCGCTTTTTCGCCGTTAAGATGAGTATTTCCTCGATTAAAGTGAATTTGCCTATATCTGCAGGGGAATTCTTTAAGCTGTGAAGATGAAGTTGCCAGTGACGCCAGATCCTCGGGTTTGTGTCCACAAGGATCATTTTCTTTTCCATCAATTGGGTACTCAAAATCGTCAAAAGTCCTATCAACAGTAAGGTCTAAACCCCCTACTAAATCTACTGCCTGGACAAATCCATCAAAATTTAGACGAACTCCGTAACTAATAGGTTGATTCAAAATCTTTGATACTGCTTTTTCGGAAAGAGCCAGTCCTCCTTTTGGATACGCCGTATTTATTTTTGCAGAAAGACTGGGAGCCCAAAGGTCACGAGGAACCGAAACAAGAGTTACATCATTTTTAGACGGGTTTATACTTACAAAAATAATAGTATCCGTTAAATCAGGTCCTTCATGTTTTTTTCCACCTGTTCCAAGAAGAAGAAGATTTATTCTACCATCCACTTGTTTGAGATTAATTCCTTTATCGAAAACGAGTTGAAAAAGAAATGGGAAAAAATTTGACTGCGAAAAAGAAAACCAGACAAAAAACAAAATAATAGTAAGTCCAGCAATTACTGCTTTTACTCTTTTATGCATTTTCTACAACTTTAAAGAACTCAAAAGGATCAAGACTTGCGTTTCCAACCAAAACTCCATCTATATGCTCTTTGTCTGTGAATTTCCTCACATTATCAGGTGCTACACTACCTCCGTATAATACGCTGGTTTTATTATTGTCTTTTATCTCTTTAGAAATATTCTCTGCATTCTCGGGCGTATCCGGATTTCCTGTCCCTATTGCAAAAACAGGCTCGTAAGCAACGACTGAGACTTCTTTGGGAATTTTATTGTTAATGTTTTGCACACAAAGAATAGGATTCAGATTGTAATCTACCGACATTTTTATTTTTTCCTCAACTACGCTTTCGTCTTCTCCAAATGCCCTTCTTTCCGAATGGCCCACAATAACATAATCTGCAAAATCTTTGATTTGCGAACCGTTAACCTCACCCGTGTAGGGTCCTGCCGGAAGTCTAGATATATTTTGAGCTCCAAGATAAACCTGCAGTTTATGTTCATCTATAAATTTTTTAAATGTCTGAAGTAAGGTAAATGAAGGGCAGATAATAATTTTTTTATTGGGAATGTTTGAGATTTTAGAACTAACACTAGAGATTCCCTCCAGCCATTTTTTAGCTTCAGAATTAGTGAAGTTCGACTTGAGGTTTGCAACAATCAAAAGGGGCTTCATGTGCTTAGCATAGTATGCGTATGCTATTATTGTACAGCAGAACTATGGACCTTCTCAAGGATTTAAACCAAGAGCAAAAAGAGGCTGTTGCGGCAACTTCCGGACCAATGATAATTTTGGCAGGGGCTGGTAGTGGAAAAACAAGGGTTTTAACCTTTAAAGTTATTTACCTTATAAAAGAAAAAGAGGTCAATCCATTGAATATCTTAATGGTAACTTTCACCAATAAGGCTGCTGGAGAAATGAAAGAAAGAGTAAGAAAACTAATTGGCGTAACAAATGTTACAATTTCTACTTTTCATTCTCTCTGTGCAAAAATTCTTAGAATTGATGGAAAAGAAATAGGAATCTCATCTAATTTTGTAATATATGATACTTCTGACCAGATCGATGCCGTTAAAGAAGTTTTCAAAACTCTCAATATTTCAACCAAAGAATACAAACCATCATCGGTTCTTGCAACTATTTCTGGGGCAAAAAACGAGTTAATAGATTCAGCAAATTACCCGTCGTTTGCTAAAGGGCATTTTCAAGAAATAGTAGCACGTGCCTATCCTCTTTATCAAAAGACTCTACATGAAAATAACGCATTGGACTTTGATGATTTGATATTAAAAATCGTTGACCTTTTTAAACAAAATAACGAAATTCTTGTTAAGTATCAAGATAAATTCCGCTATATCTTAGTTGATGAGTATCAGGATACAAACCATGCGCAATACGAGCTGACTAAATTACTTAGTGCAAAATTCCAAAATATTACTGTTGTTGGAGACTTCTCCCAAAGTATTTATAGCTTCAGGGGCGCTGATTTTCGCAATCTCTCAAAATTTAATGAAGATTTCAAAAATGTAAAAACATTTAAATTATCTCAAAATTATAGATCGACCCAAAATATTTTAGATGCTGCCTCTTCTGTAATATCCAGAAATACTACCCATCCTGTACTTGAACTTTGGACAGACAGAAAAAAAGGTGAGGATGTGGAACTTTTTGAGGCGCAAGACGAACATAATGAGGCAGAGTTTATAATTGAAAAAATTGCTCAAATTCGTTATCAAAATCCTGATATGAAATACTCCGATTTTTCAGTACTTTATAGAACAAATGCTCAATCCAGAGTAATCGAGGAGATTTTTCTTCATCAGGGAATTCCTTACGTCTTAATAGGTGGAACAAGATTTTACGAGCGGCGCGAAATCAAAGATATACTGGCTTATCTTAAGTTTCTGGCAAACCCAAAAGACAAGATTTCATACAAAAGAATTGAAAAGTTGGGCAGAGGAAGATTAGAAAAATTTGAAGAGTTTGCAAAAGAAGTTAATCTACGAGAGGAAACAATAAAAATCATGGATTCGGTCTTAAAAAAAACAGGATATTTAGATCTTTTTGACGCAAAAGATGAAGAAGACATGGGACGGCTTGAAAACATAAAAGAACTGCGTTCTGTCGCAATAGAATTTCCGGATATCAATAATTTTCTGGAGAATGTAGCTCTTGTCGAACAGGAATATCTTCCCGACCGTCCTAATGACGAGGAAAAGAAAAACGTTGTAAGTCTTATGACTTTTCATGCCGCAAAAGGCCTGGAGTTTCCTGTTGTTTTTATGGTAGGAATGGAGGAAGGATTATTCCCTCATTCAAGGTCGCTTCTTGACCGCAATGAACTTGAAGAAGAAAGAAGACTTTGTTATGTTGGGATAACCAGAGCCGAAAATAAGCTGTTTCTAAGTTTTGCTAGAAGAAGACTATTTTTTGGCCTTAGGACAAGCAATGTTGTTTCAAGATTTATTTTAGAGTTGCCAAAAGAAACAATATCGGATAATTTATCGACAGATGATATTCCGGATTATTTATAATTAGAATAATTTCAAGCTTTGCTTTAATGATCAACCACCCTCTACAATCAGTTGAATGGGAAGAATTTAGAAAAAAAACTGGGGTAAAGACTCTAAGAGTTGGTGACCAGCTTTTAACTGTTCACAAAATCCCCCACACAAATTTCAATATAGGTTATATTCCAAAAGGCCCAATACCTGATAAAAAGACGATCGATGAATTGAAAAAAGTTGGAGGCGAACAAAATTGTATTTTTATTCAACTCGAACCAGATGTTATTAAAGACTCTCTAAACTTTAATGATTCATCATTAAATCTTAAGCCCGCTGCGCACCCATTATTTACCAAATACACGTTCATTCTCGATTTAACAAAAAGTGAGGAGGAACTCCTATCAAATATGCATCCAAAAACAAGATATAACATTAGAATTGCGCAAAAACACGAAGTCAAAATTTTAGAAGACAACTCGGATAAGGCTTTCGAAGAATATTTAAAACTAACACGCGAAACAACACAAAGACAGGGTTTTTTTGCTCACACTGAAAAATATCACCGTTTAATGTGGCAAAGCCTTAAAGGAAAAATTGCTCATCTTTTTTTGGCAAAGTATAAAGAAAAAATTTTAGTAGCATGGATTGTTTTTATTTATGGTGACACAATTTATTACCCTTACGGTGCGTCTTCGAGTGAGCATAGGGAGGTTATGGCAAGCAATCTCATGATGTGGGACGTTATAAAATGGGCAAAGAAAAAAGGTTTGAAAAAATTTGATATGTGGGGTGCTTTAGGACCAAACCCTGACGAACATGATCCGTGGTTTGGATTTCATAGATTTAAACAAGGCTACGGACCAGAGCTTATTGAATTTATAGGAAGTTATGATTTAGTTATAAAACCTTTTATGTATGAGCTTTACAAAATTGCGGACAAAATCCGCTGGTTTATTCTAAGGCGTTCTGTATAAAATAATTCTGTATTTATTCTTAAAAGCGACTGACTTAATAACAGGCAAATCCATTTCGTATTTTATACTTACAATCCTTGTCCCCTTTTTGAGTTCCAAAAATTTAGGCCTTAATCTCTTTAGGGCATTTGGTACAAGATAAACAAAAATAACCGAAGCATCGGAAAAATCGCTTTTTAGAAAATTCTCTCTTCTTACTACTATTCTTTCTCCTAAACCGCTGAACATTATCAATAGTTTTGAAATATAAAATCTCAAAGGATCTATTTCTATCCCAATTGATTTAGTGTTGAACTCTTTTGCTGCAATTACTAGAGAACGACCATCACCCGACCCCAAATCATAAACAACATCCGAACTTTTAACTTTTGCAAGCTTTAGAGCTTTTCTGATTGCATCATCGCTTGTTCTCCACCACGGACTCCAAGGGGAATCAGGCGGCCATACCATAGAAAGAATAAGCAGAAGAAAAATAATAAGGACAACAAGAATAAGATCTAAGATCACAATTTGTAAATTACACAACCTATGATATCATTTTTTGTTTTCCATCCTATATTTAAACTGTCGACTGTGTTATCACCTTCCAAAAGATAGTGTGATTTTTTAACTTTTTTTATTCTTTTAATTAGAATCTTGTCAAAATTCCAAAAGGCAACAACATCTCCGACTTTTGGTTTTAAAAAAAAATATGGAATTGAACTAACCAAAACTTCTGAACCATTTTTAATCTGCGGTTCCATGCTGTGGCCTTTTATTCTAAACCTTTGAAGTATCACTTACTTATAGAGGACAATTTCGCGTTCTGTCGGGTAAACCGATTTAACCCTGACAGGTGTCACTTTTTTTGTTTTAAAGAAAATTTCCGCAATCTCCATAACGCCCGAAAGGGTTGCTTCGGCTGCTTCCAAGCTAATATTTTGGCGGGCAACTATTGAACTCTTGACTGTTTTATTCAGTAAGTCCGAAAGATTAGTAAATTCTTTAAAATGCTCTTCTTTAAAATAATCATTTTGCAGCGTACCTAGTTCATCCTCCACTATCTCTCCATGTTCCTCTTTAACGCGAGTGTACCTAGCAATATCATGTTCTGCTTTCGTCTCTTCTCCTTTTTCCATTTTTTGCAAAAGCTCAGTCATTCTTATTACGGTATGCGCTGCCTGTTGGGCCCTGAATGGGTCATAAATTCCGCACGGAATGTCGCAATGAGCATAAGCTTTTTCTTCTGGAAGAATTTTAAATAGTAAATTCAACAACGTCATACTTATATTAAATCAGTCTTGACGGGAAAAATCAAAATTTACTTGACTTTCTGAGTCAAACTGAGTCATATTTTAAATACAGGCAGTTTGCCTATGGCAAATGCTCTAGAGAGTAGACCTGAAACACAGAGAACGGAAGTAAGTTCATTTACGGTTCACGTTTTAGATCCTCGAAATGACTTTTTTAGTTTCGAACGTTTAGCTGAAATTGGAAGAAAGTACTATCGGCAGAGAGAAGAACAAGGAAGGCTGTTAACTGATCTTCGACGTCCCTTGAGTGCAGTTGTACTTCTTGGGGATCCAACATGGCACTTAATAGGGTATGCGTACGCAGAGTGCGACATATTGAATGAAAATGCTACTGTGCGGGAATGCGCAGTTGACCCTGACATTCAAGAAACAGGAGCCGTAGAGAGACTTATTACAGAGCTTGAAAAAGATTTGCTGAAAAGAGGAATTTCAAAAATGCAAGGCTTTTTCACTACAGAAAATCGGTATGCAGATCGAGTGGCGAAACTTTATCCAGAAAGGTTATTGGAAGATAGACAGGAAGGTGTAGACCGTTTTCTCAGAATAAATTTAAGTTCACAACCATCAAATGTAATTCCTTTTCCTGTTAGAGCTGCTTAAAACTTAAGATTAAAGGAACTATATTTAGAATCCTAAGACTTCTTTAACTATAACCGCAGTTATTCTGCCTGGTTTTACTTCTTTGTTGATGATTAGAAGTTTACTCACGTTGCTTGGTACTCCGTATATTTTTTTCAATCTCTCGGATTCCAAAGGCAGAGTATGTTCATATAATCTAGTCATAGCCATATCAAAATCTTTAACTATCTTTTGAGCACCTATTACCCAGATTACGTGGTCTGATCCGTAAACATAGGCAGAAAGCTGCGAACCGGTATTTGATGCTACTAAAATTTTCCCATCTTGTGTTACTGCGTGCACGCTTCCGAGTGTCCATTCTGGTGAAGCACCCAAAGCCTGCATTTTTCTCCCCTGAGTTTTTCTATCCATCGAGTTTAATTTGTTCCTTACCGAATCATAATTCCCCGATTCGTTAATCTCTTTAGGAATTCCTATTGAATCAAGAGTTACAGATGTCATTGTCATAACTTCAGCTCCTTTTGGAATAAGTTCTAAAACTTTTCTTTTTGCTTCTTCTCTATTTTCCACAAAGAAAGCATCAATTCCATTTACCTTTAAAGCAGCTATGGTTTTATCTATTATTTTTTGGTCGGGTATTTCTGTCCATTTTTTCATATTAATTTTTGCTAATAATCTTGGCGATGTTTATTCCAAGATTGTTTAAATATTCGTCGTCAATACTATAAAAATGGTTGGTTCCCTTTTTTCTGACTTTTAAAATATTTGCGTCTATAAGCTTATTGAAATGATGCGATAACGTTGGTTGAGAAAGATCAAATTTATTAGACAGCTTTTGGCAAGGAACTTCTTTATTCCCAATAACCCTTCTTATAATATCTACTCTTGTTTCGTCAGAAAGGGCTTTAAAAATTTTAATAACTTGTTTATTCATCGAAAGATTGAAATATATCAATATAATAACAGGGTTAAAGTTTTATGTCAACAGTACCTAATCTCAAGCTGCTGTGCGATTTGGGCCTATTGTTTCCGAAATGACATTTCATTTTAGGTATCTGTTGAAAAAATCCACTGATCTTTGCATTGCCAAATTAAAACCTTGAGAAATATTGTGGTCTGATCCGGAATACTCATAATATTCAACTACTTTCCCAGCGCTCTTTAGTTTTTCGTAAAGAGATTTTGAGAATGCAACTGGAACTTCTTCATCGCTTCCTCCAACATCTAGCTGGATTGGGGCTGTTAGATCTGAAAGATGGTGAGTTGGATCGATCGAATTCCAAAACTCGGGATTTTGTCTTGGATCTTTGTATTTATCTACTATTTCTTGTCTGAATCTGTTCCTTAATGCTAGCTGTCTGGGAGACGGAGTAAAAGGAACTCTCCTTTGCCAGTTGAACATCAAATCCTCATAAGAACCGACAACTCCGCCCCAAATAACAGCCGCTTTTACATCTTTTGTATCAACAACAATATTTCTTAAAGTTATATTTCCTCCTAATGAGTGCCCCCACATTCCAATTTTCCCTGGATTTGCGTCTTTATACCTTTTTATCGACGAGACTGCGTTGAAAACATCAACCGAATAAGCGGTGGAATAATATGCTCCCTCAGGTTCGCCTTGGGAATTTCCATTACCTCTGTAATCCGGTTTAAAAACTATATATCCGCTTCTGGCAAAGCCGTCGACGTAAGCAACGTAGCGCTCTGTCGTTTTGTACTGTTCGGGAGCAATGTATCCGTGATTAAAAATTATAACGGGCCAGCCGTTTTTCGGTTTTTCTCCTTGAGGAACAGTAAGAAGCGCAAAGATTTTTAACCCGTCAGATTTATAAGACGTGACGTACTCATTATAATTTCCGTTGGAAGCCAAACTCTCTTCGATTACGATATCACTGCCCGGATAATTTCTCTGTCTCATAGACTCGATTGAGAGAGGATGAGGATTTTGATTTGGGATTTTAATTCGTGGAATGATTTGATTAGTATGCAAGACCTGATTTTTTTGTAATAAAAATATTGCTACGGCTAAAATAACGAGAAGTAAAATGAGTTTTAATTTCATAATAAGCACTCTATTTTATCCCTAAAATATGAGGAAGAATAATGCCTAAGAAGTACCCTCCGATTCCCGATCCTGCTCCTACCAGAAGAACTTGTAACCCACTTTTAAAATACGGGAGGGCTGCAACTTTTCCTTTTGCAACCCCAATCATAAAAAGGGCCAGTAGTGTTGCAAGAATAGAAAGAATTATTGCTTCTGTACCTATAAAGAAAAAGTAAGGGAAAAGCGGTATAAATGCAGAAAAAAGATAAGAAAAACCAATCAAAATGGCGTCTTTCATTGGGGTCTTAACAGGGTTTGGTTCAAGTCCCAATTCTTTCTGGATCATTGTATTTAAATAAGACGTCGGGTTTTTTTCCAGAATATCAACGACCTTCCTTGCATCATTTTCCGAAAGGCCTTCTTCTTCATAAAGAACAATGAGCTCTTCTTTTTCTTCTTTGGGATATTTTTTAATTTCGGCTTTTTCTTTTGCAATTTCATTAAGGTGGACTTGCCTTTCTGCTTGGGAAGCAAGATAAGCTCCCGTTGCCATAGAAAAAGCACCAGCCAGGGCCTCTGCAACTCCTGCAACAATCACAATATGATTGTTGGAAAAAGCACCCGCGACAGACGAAACAACTCCTAAAGGAACTAATAGCCCGTCCTGGGAACCAAAGACCAGCTCTTTAATTTGCGAGATTCTTCCCACTCTTTCTTTTTCCTTTAGAATTCTCTCGGGATGGTACTGTTGCATAACAAAACTAGTATAACACGCTCTTGACAAAACCTTGGTTTTTGAACTATTCTTAAGTATGAAGATGAAAAAAAGTGTCGCCCTGTCTTCCATACTTTTAATTCTTGTCCTTTCCACTTCTGCATTTGCACAATCAACAGCTAAAGAGGATCAAATTCCCTCAGATCTTTCTTTAGATCTTCAGTTAGGAATACAAAATCCTGCTCCTGAGCAAAAACAAATAGTTGAAGCTCAGGTGACCCAAGCGCAGGAAATCGGGACAAGTAATAATGGCGAGTTTAATAACAGTAATGTCGACGTAAAAGATTCTGTGCCGGACGAGATCAAGGTAGAATCAAAAAAGGACGCGGACAATCCGGAACAAACAACATCCGAACAGGTTCAGCAGGTTACAGTTCAAGAGCAGCAGAATAATCAAAGTCAACCCGAAACATCTGCTCCTCCTGAAAATCAACCAAGTGATCAGCCAAACGATCAACCGTCAACCTCTCCTTCAAGCAGCGATAACATTGATAATACTATAGCGAGCCCGTCCGATAATAACTCAGGCTCAAGTCCTGCTCCTGACCTTATACCTGGAACAACAGTTACAGAACCAGATGATAATGCTGCCCCTCCAACAACTGAGCCTTCTCCAACCGAGCAGCCCGCTCCGACTGATACACCTCCACCAGGGGCTAATTCCCTTTGGCAAAAAGCTATAAGTTTTTTATTTAAAAGATAAATATGGATAAAGATAAAAAAATAACTGTTGACGAAAATAAAATAGAAACCTTTGCACAAGCATCTTCATCTGACAAACAAGGTGTAACTACCCGTGTTTCCCGCCTAACTATGCTTTTCCAAAGTAAGTTTGCTGTGGCTTTTGTTGTTTTGGTATTGGTTGCAACAGGAATTTTGGGTTATAAAACATATAAAGCACAAAATCAAGTCGCCAAAAAGACTGTTGTTAAACAAGTTTTGGTAAGAAGGTCTAAGATTCCAAATATTATTGTGAAAGCAACAACAGCAAGAGCAATCGACGTTAAAACTGGCAAGGTTATTACAGCAGCAAGGGTTTTCTCCTTTAATGATAAGACAGTATATCTTGCACTGGACCTAGATTCTGCAAAAACCGGAACTTTTATAGATTATATAAGATATTTGAACGGCCGTTACGTTGACCATGGAAATGTAAAAATTACTAAAAACGGTACGAGTAATTTGACATTCAACTGGACAAATACAAGACCTCTTGGAAGCGTTGGCGATGGAAAATGGAAAATAGCAACTTATTCAAATGGAATTTTGGAAAAAAGAGTAAACTATACTGTTTCAAAAGGTCAGGTTAGAGGCGTTGGAGAAGAGTTAGTATCATTTTCTGATTCGGACTACACTTTAAGCCACGCAATTTCTCTATCTTCAGCGCAGTAACTTAAATGGCGAACAATTTAACGCCAAACGGACTAAGTCAAGATGAGGCTTCTGAAAGTCTAAAAAAATACGGAGCAAATGTAGATAAAACCCACGATTTTACAACTCTAAAATTAATCCTCAAGACACTTTTTTCACTCTTCAATATTGTTATGGCAAGTCTTATTGTCATCCTTATTTTTACTAATCAAAAACCTACTGCCCAGTTTATCGGGGTTGTTGCAGCAATAAATACAATAATAGAAGTGGTCCAGGAAATCCGTGCCCGCTTAGTAATAAAAAAATTAAACAAATTATCAGAAAAAACTACGAAAGTGGTTCGAGACAAAAAAACAGTAGAAATACCTGTTAAGGACTTAGTTTTGGGGGACACTATTTTTCTTTCAACAGGAGACAGGGTTCCTGTTGACGGAAAAGTCGTTTCATTAGAGTACGCTGAATTTGACGAAAGCATCTTAACAGGAGAATCAAAATATATTCAAAAAAAGGCTGGAGAAGAAATAAAAGCCGGAAGTTTTTTGGCCGCTGGAACTTGTTATTATAAAATGACTAAATTCACAAGAGATTCATATATACAGACCTTAACTAGAGAAATCGCAAAACAAGGCATTACGGAGTCTCCGCTCCAGTCCCAAATAAACCAAATAATAAAAGCGCTAACTTATATGACAATATTTTTTATCACCCTTTTGGTTGCCGAAGGATTGGTTCAGCAAAATGAAAAAGAAGAAATAATCGTAAACGCAGCAACGCTTATTTCTTCCTTAGTCCCCCAGGGGCTGGTTCTTATCACAACGATCTCTTTTGCATATGGGGCTATGAAAATTGCAAAAAACCAGGCGATTGTCCAAAAACTTTCCGCAATTGAATCGATGGCAAATGCAAAAGTTGTTTGCATGGACAAGACCGGAACTTTAACCAAAAACGTTTTGGAAGTTAAAGAAATTAAAATTGTTGAACAAACTTAAAATGCAAAATACAAGACAGCTTTTAAAAACTTTCTTAAGAGACGTTTCGCAAAAAAATAACTTAAATCAAGCACTCGAAGTATTTTTAAAAGACGAGAGTCCTCTTAACGAATTTAAAAAAATTGATGAGGTGCCTTTTTCATCTGATAGAAAATATAGCGCTTGTATTTATAACGACTTGACTCTTGTTCTTGGGGCGCCAGAAATGCTTCTTAATAAAGAGTCTGCAGAATTTAAACAAGTGCAAATTTACGCTAATGAATCGTATAGGGTAGTTGCTTTTGGTTTTATTGAGGGAAAATATGATAAAAAAACTGACGTTAAAGAAAAATTTAAGCCTCTTGCGATTATCACAATTGAAGATCCAATAAGGGAAGAGACTCCCGGGACTTTGGCAGAACTTCTAAAAGAGAATATACAATACATAATAATTTCTGGAGATTCTCCCGACACTGTCTCCGCGATTGCAAAAAAAATAAATAGCAATTATCCGGCAAATCCTATCTCCGGTGATGATCTGGACAAATTAGAAGGTGACGCGCTAGAAAAAGCAATTTTGGAACACAACATTTTTGCAAGAATTAAACCTCAACAAAAACAGTTAATTGTCAGGACTCTCAAAAAAAATAAGCTCTTCACAATTATGATAGGAGACGGAGTAAACGATGTTTTAGCAATTAAAGAGTCTGATCTTGGGGTTGCGATGAATGGAGGGTCGAGCATGGCAAAGGACGTTGCAGATGTAGTTTTACTTAACAATTCGTTCTCAACGCTTCCGATTCTTCTTTACGAAGGACGAAGAATTGTTGCAAATATTCAAACTATTGCAAATATTTATCTTATTAAAAATATTTCATCGATCGCTGCAATTCTTATGCTTGGTTTTATTGGGCTCAGATTCCCTTTTGACCCAAGACACGTTGAAATTTCAAGTTTTATTGTAATTGGTTTTCCATCTTTTGTTCTTGCTTTCGAAAAACATAAATTTAAAACTGGAAGCGAAGGATTTATAAAAAAACTTCTTCTTTTCTCGGGGATTGTTGGGTTTGGAAATTCTTTAATCTATACAATTCTTTACACTTATTATGACATAACATCAGAAAAGCTTTTATACTCTCGAAGCATGCTATTAACAAGCGTAATCTTTTTAGGGATAAACAACATAATCCTTATTTATCTTCAGCACTATAAATTCTCTGAAATTTTTAAGCGCAAAATTGTTGTTGGACTTCTTCTTTTTATGCTTGCCTCTTTTTTAATTTCAATTACAGTCCCTTTTATACGCGACGTTTTTGGCATAAATAAAATAACTTTGACTGATTTTATTCTTTCATTTATTATCAGTCTAATTGGATCAATGATAATTGCTATGGTTTTAAGAAATTTACATCTTATCTCAAATGAGAATTTAGATGTTAATACGCAGAGTTGACTTATTCGGTTTTTGACTGCTATCGTTATTGTAGATGAAAATAAAAATAAGTAGGAGCCAAATTAAAAATTATATGATTTTTACTCATATAATTTTTGCGATAATCGGAATTTATATATTCTTTTATAATTATTCTTTGTCGGAGAGTCTTTTAACTCAAAAAACGTTTTCTCAACAGGCAACCCTTTCGAGGTCCGGATCTAATTCGATAAAAAATTTCTTCCAAAATGTCGAAAATCAGTTGTTTTCCTTTGGGGTTTCTTTGGAAAAGACGGACGAATCAAGCTCTATTGATAGAACCGGTGTAAGACTTGCTTTCCAATCCTTTTTCCAAAAATCGATTGGTCCCATAAACGAACTCGCTTTGTACGACGAGACAGGAAAACTTCTTGTCATAGAAAATAGAGAACGCATAACAACAGGAGAAGGTCAGGATTATTCTGATAGAGATTTTATAATTTGGTCAAAAAATTCTTTAAATAACAATAAAGTATTTATTTCTTCTTCTTATACGGCAAAAGCCGGTGCGTCGGTTGGAAAAAATATTATTGTTTTTGCATCCCCGTTTTATTTTGGAACAAGGTATAAGGGGACTATGACAATAAGAGTTCTCCTCGATAAATTTCAGTCCGCTTTTATAAATCCCTTAAATCCCGGAATAGATGAAAATGCTTTTATTATTGACACCGATGGTTACCTTCGTGCAGGTCAAGATAGTTTGATAAATAAAAATCTTATTTCCTATGCTAATGAGATTAGATGGAAAAACTACGAAGACTTTTTGGATAAATTTCAACAAAGTGTAAGGAAAGATGATGTCCAGACAAGCTGGGATTTCCAAAATCCAAAAGAAAAGAGTCCCAAAACTCTGCTTGCTTCGGTAAGCAGAATCGATGTTCCCAATACGGACAAAGACTTGTTTTTGATAATAACAACTCCTAAAGACACTGTTTCATCTTCCATAAGTAATTTGAGGTATTTTGGAACTGCATGGCTTGGATTCGGACTTGTTACGACAATTCTGGGTTCAATTGTAATTATTATGCTTAAGGAATAGGTTAAAAGTGCTTGGAGAAAATATTTAAATATTTAATCCATGAAGAAATAAGAAAGAAAAGCAAGGATTATAAGTAAAATTCCTGTATAAAGAATTAGGCTCTGTGACAATTGAATAAGACTAAACCCTGCCAAAGTCAAAAGCAAACCCCCTACTGCAGTAAGTGTTACAAAAATAAGTTTCTTAAATTTGACCATTAAGACAATCGATGAAGGAATGAGCCAATAATAGATAGCACAATGCTAAATATTAGAGCCCACCAGAACGAATCGACGCTAAATCCGGGGACTAAATTTGCCGCAAGAATAATAACAAACGCGTTGATTACTAATGTAAACAATCCCAAAGTGAGAATCGTGATTGGAAGTGTGAGGATAAGAAGAACAGGTTTTATGAATGCATTAATTATTCCTAAGACTACCGCAGCAACTAAAGCTGCAACAAAACTGGTTACATGTACTCCAGGCAAAATATAAGCGGCTGCTAAAATTGCCAATGCACTTATTATCCAATTGATTAGTATACCCATAGATTAATTATATCAGGATGTTTCAAGCTTTGTTTTAGAACTGTACGCCTCTTAGAAGTTCGTTAAATCCTTTTTCCGTTATTGACTCTATTTCTTCGGGATCTGATCTTATTGGTAACTCGCTTGCAACTTTAAAAAATCCAAATGTTCTTAAAAGCTCGGAACTTCCCTCTAGGGGCATTCCTGGCTCTACTTCCCCTTCAGCAACTTGTCTTATTCCTACTCTTAGTTCTCTTATTCTTTGAATATATTCATACCTAGTTTCAGGTGGTCTTAACGTAGCTCTTCGAGAAAAACCATCTGGTAAAAGATCCGAGTTTAAACCATCAGGCAAATTAGCGAAAACAACCAGCGCATGACTGGCTGGTTCGCCCACTTCTAAGTCCTGTGCTTCAAAATAAGTTCTTCCCAAACCAAATAGACTCCTCGAGCCTACTTCCGCTGCTTTTAAATAAGGGACGGTATGATGAATAAAGTAATTTTTCGCCGGACCGGGATTACGCATTTCTCCACGGTAATAAATTCCAAGAAGGGTATTCGTTTGCCGTGTGATAAGAACTGGTGGTATATCCAAGCTCGAGTAAGATTCGGGTTCAAATCTTTGCGGGACAAGCAGTGCTCTTTCAGGACCAGCCATCAAAAATATTGTCTCAAAAATATAACAATTGTCAATAAAAGATCTACGTGCTTTTTTTTGAGGCAATCCAAAAGTAGATTAATAAAGTCGGTATCCAAAATGGAAAAATTCCATAAAACGTATCGCTTACTGAGTGGGAGCGATTATCGATCGTAATAAAAGTTTGAACTAAGAATGCAATTATAAATAGAGTAATCACCATTCCCTGCCAGCTTACAGGATAATATATCCACCCAAACTCTTTAAACCACTTTCTTTTCGGCTCTCTAATTTTCATCTATTTTTTAATTAAGACAAAATCCCGGAGAAAAGAAGAGCAAGAATAACAGTTGTAATTACTGCAAAAACAGCAACTGTCTGAAGAAAAAGATTTACTGCATTTTTTTTCTTTCCCTCAAAATAAAGCTGAATTGGATGATACAAAAAAAGATATCCCATTACAGAAGCCGAGAGTGTGAAGACGGAAAGCACAACGATTGGCACAATGACCGAATTGGCAGGACCGGTGTGTTTGGTCCCATAAAACATTACAGATGCGACAATGCTGATGTAAACAGTTGCGGCAAGGGCGTTAATAAACGGATTTCTGGTCATACGTGACTTAATTATACGATTGCTTTATAGCAAAGTAAACGTTGCCCGGGTCGAGGGAAACCAACATGAATAAAAATTCTATCAAAAGGCTCTAATTTTCGGAGAGTAGATTAATAGCGCTTTTTTCTCCGTCAAGAATGATCTCTCTTGCCCGTTTTTCAGCCTCGGTAAATTCAAAACTGAACTTTGATTGCAGGAATCTAGTCCATCCCTCTAGGGTTTCTGGGATTATAGTTATTACCATATTCCTCCTTTCCGAGCAACAAAAAGCCCCTCAGGCTAAAATGCCTTTGGAGCCTAATGTGCTCTTCTTGATATATTATACCATTTCTACCTTATCTCTGACATAGTCACGATTATGGATCGATTTAACTAAAAAGGATGATTTTCATTAAGAGATTTCATTAATTGCATTCGGAAGTTTTCCTCTTCAAACTTTTTGATATGAATATTGATATATTCATTCCACATTTCTTCCGATAACTTAGTTCTCTGGCTAGGGTTGACAAATGGTGCTATAAGCGGAGCTTCCAACATTTTGTTATAATTTAGGTGTGAAAATTAATTGGAAAGAAGTTTTTAAGTTTTTATCCGGAGCAGCATTTGTCGGGTCGGCTGCAAACTTTTATTTGTACTTGAACAGGGTTGCGCTTCCTCCGTTTTTTGGATTTACAATTTCTCCTGATTTTCTGGGATTCCGATCTCTCGTTGGATTTATTCTCTTTTTAGTCTTCTTCTACTTCGGTTTTCTAAAAAAGAGGTAGTCTTATTTGGGCTGGAGCATTCCTACGTGGTTGCCTTCACTGTCTATAAATGAAACATAAAGTCCAACACCCGGAATATCATCTGGTTCTTTTCCTCTTGAACCGCCAAGCACTTTGCCGCCGGCTCCTTCAACTTTCTTAATAGATTCCTCAAGATTATCAACAGAAATGACAAGATGAGGCATATTAAAACCTTCTTTATCCTGATATTCAAAGAATCCTCCATTAATTGCTCCCGGAGTTTTTACCATATTATTTTCGTCGGTCTCTGTGGTCTGGGCAAGTAAGTAATTACCCATTTCTTCTCCAAGCTGATTCATTTTCCAACCGAACACAGACGAGTAGAAATCAGCAGTTCTTTTTTTATCTCTTGCAGGCATTTCAAAATGTACAACAGGACTCATTTTCATAAATCTTTTAGGCTTTCGGCGAGTTTATCGAAGGATTGATTCCAACCCCCCGTCATGTTCGTCAGATCTTGCTCGCTGATCCCTTCTGTTGAGGGATAATGCAAAGTCATTTTGGTTTTTCCTCCCAAGTCTTCAAAAGTGGTCTCAACCGTTGTTTCCAGAGGAAAATTTTGCATACCGTAATAAGTTGATGGAACAACGTTTCCTTTTTCATCCGCAAAAGAATCTGTCACGACAATTTTTTCGTGTGGAATAATTTCTTTGTAAGTCCCTGTGCTCCAGAGGTCTTTATCCCATTCAGTTCCTTGTGGCCCGTGCATAGCCACGTGGTATTTGCCGCTAACCCTAAAATCAATATTTGCGGTTGGACACGTAAAACCTTGCGGTCCCCACCATTTTTTGAAGAATTCCGGTTCGGTCCAGTATTTCCAAACTGTCTCAACCGGCGCATCAAAAATTCTTTCGATTACTAATTCATTAGCCATCTATATTTCCTCTCCAATAATCTATCTCGTCTGCACAATTTAGTCAAGGCTTAATAATGCAAGAACTTATGGCGAACTTAGGTCTAAATAGACTGTGTGATAAAATCTCTGCCTGATAAAAGCGTATAATAAACTTACGTACTATTTTAAATAAAATGTTCTTATCAAAGCTTAAAAGCCACCCAAAAGTTCTATTCCTCTTATTTTTTGCTTTTATTATAACTGCTATTGGTTGGTTTTATTTTCAAAGTAATCTTCTAAAACAACAGGGGGATGATCTGATTAAATACGGCAGGGCGGAAGAAGCTATCGAATTATATAAAAAAGCCCAAAGAATGTTCCCTCTAAGACTTGGTCTCTCGGAAGATATTGAAGGAGCAAAGCTTATTTTGGAATCAAACCGTTACTATCAACAGATTTCTGAATTTCAGGAAATTCCTTCTCTTGAAGACTTACCAAGAGTCCAGCTGAATCCAAACGAGCTATTTGTGCCCATTCTTATGTATCATAATATTAGGATTAATCCTAACTCATCGGACGCAGTGTCGGCAGCATTGAGTGTAAGTCCAGCGCAGTTCGAGCAGCAATTAACATATCTTAAGTCTCATAACTACAATACCATTACTCTTGATGAACTTTCGGATGCCTTAGACGGAAAAGTTTCTTTACCAGAAAATCCAGTTGTCCTTACTTTTGACGATGGATATAGAAACTTTTATGACAATGCTTTTCCTCTTCTTAAAAAGAACCATATGAAAGCAGTGCTGTTCGTTATAACAGACGTGGTTGGTACAAAAGCTTATTTAACATGGGATCAAATTGCAGAAATGAATATATCGCGTCTTATCGAATTCGGAGCGCATACACGTCATCATGCAAATCTTCCCGAACTACCAGCTAGTTCCATTGTTGATGAAATTGTAGGGAGCAAAATAAAACTTGAGCGGCACCTAAGAAAACAAATAAACTGGTTTGCATATCCGTATGGAAGTTATAATGATTTTATAAAGCAAACTGTCGCAGACAGCGGGTTTAAGGGCGCTGTTTCAACAATATACGGGGTTGCTCAGAGTAAAGATAACATTTTTCTTTCTCCGAGAATTATGGTAGACGGAAGGTTCACGTTGGACAATATAGCAAGACGTATTGCAAGATAATAGTATTGTGCTACACTTATTATATGAGGCTTAAAAAAATTGCTACATTCTTATTCCTGAGTCTAAGTCTCATTCTTCTTTCGGCCCGCTTAAGTTTTGCAAACGCAGACGATTTAATTATCATGGACGATGGAAGGGTTATTCTGCTTATTACAAATAACGTTCTTGCTGATTCTACAGTTAAAGTAGAGGTTAAAAATGCACCGCCGCCAGTCAATCCTGCTCCTGCGGCTCCTCCCCCTGCGAAAACAGTGCCGCTCCTGCCTGCGCATACACAGAGCGAAATTAAGATAAATCCACCTATTAATAATAATAAAAAAATACAGGTAACAATAACAACAACTCCTCCTGCCGTTAAACAACCACCACAGGCTGTTACACAAGCGCCAAATGTAGGATCTTCGCCTTCAACCAGCAAAAAGCCCCTTCCTTCTCCCCAAC